>Ga0325404_1005623_pt1 | contig 13185 bp, 13 predicted proteins | sample PopdelMetagenome_18_FD_205664 | JGI IMG/M metagenome (GOLD analysis project Ga0325404, IMG submission 205664) | Populus deltoides microbial communities from Bellville, Georgia, United States - Xylem-Control-R1 | ecosystem: Host-associated > Plants > Phyllosphere > Stem > Wood/Secondary xylem... | reverse complement strand
AGGCATCAGGACCTGTTTTGGAGGAATTCTCGGGTTAGGAAATCAGGGATAGAATTTGAATCTCCTTTAATGTAGACAATATCAAAATAAAAAATGCTTAAAATAGCTTGCCATCGGGCAAAAATCTGTTTTGAAGCAAGATTTTGGACATCTTTTTGTAAAACTTCTTTTGCAGATTTACAGTCAACACATAAAATAAATTTTTGATCTAACAAATCGCTTTGGAATTTTGTAATACAAAGAACAATTGAAAGGATCTCTTTTTTTATAGTAGAGTAATTTTTTTGACAATCATTCCAATAGGCAGATGTATACTGGAGTATTTGTTCTTTGTTTCCTTGTACTTGTTTAAGAATCCCACCATATCCTATGTTAGAGGCATCGGTCTCAACTATCTTAGGAGCTGATGGATTGGCTAAATGGAGGAGGGGAATGGTTTGAACTTGTTTCTTAATCTGTTTGACTAAGTCGGTATGGAGGTCAGACCAAGGAATGGGGTTGGTTTTTAACCTGTCATGCAAAGGCTTGGCTAAACGACTAATATTGGGATAGTAGTCCAGAACATAATTTAAACTGCCTAAGAATCTCTGCAATTGGGTTTTATCAGTGATTTTATCAGGAAATTTGCTTGTAAAGGTTAAAGACCTTTCTATTGGTGTGACGGTACCTTGGCAGATATAATGGCCTAAGAAACGGACACGGGTTTGGAAAAGAGAAATTTTTGTTTTAGAAACAACTAAACCATTCTGTTTTGCAATATGAAAGAATATATGTAGATGTTTGAAATGTTGATCTATGAATTGTGAAAAAAATAAGTACATCATCAATATAAACAATACAAAATTTTAAATAGGCATTAAAGATGTCATTCATGATGCGTTGGAACTCTGATGGGACATTTTTTAAACCAAAAGGCATGACATTCCATTCGTATTGACCAAAAGGAACTGTAAAAGCAGTTTTGTATCTATCTTTGGGATCAATCTGGATTTGCCAAAATCTAGATTTCATATCAAATTTAGAAAATATGAATGCAGAGTGTAATTTTTGTAACAAATCTTTTTTTGTTGGGGATTGGGTATCTGATCCATTTTAAAACAGAATTTAAAGGTTTGTAGTTGATCACAAGTCTTGGTGTGCCTCTTTCAATTTCAGAATTTTTATTAACATAAAAGGCTGCACACGACCATGGTGATCGAGACTTTTTAATAAGACCTTTAGACTCGAGATCATGGATTTCAAGCCTGCAATGCTGTTCTAAATCAGCATTCATTTGTATAGGTCTTGCTTTTGTAGGTGTGAGTTTTTCTGAAAAATTATCTTCATATGGAAGGTCAACAATGTGTTGTTTTCTTTTCCAGAAAGCATTAGGTAAATCTGAACAAATTTGTTGTTCAATCTTATCTTGTAGATTGATGATTTTCTTTTGTAAATCAGAGTTTTGTAATTGCTTGTTAATACGGAAAAAAGAAACATGGTTTTGTAAATCATGTAAATGGAATTGTTTTCCAAGAATCAGTGCATTGATATGATATGTATGTATGGAACATGCTTTAATTAAATTTAAATTTCTAGTTTTAGATTTTTCTAGGAATAGAAAGACAAGTTTGATGCCATTAATTTTGGTATTAATACAATAATGATGTGCTTGATATGGAGTGATCATGTCAATAAATGGAGTGCCAAGAATGATGGTATGGTTTATATCTTTTGTAACAACAAAGAATGTTTTAAGAGAGATGCCCATGTTGAAAACGGAAGCTTGGGTTTTTCCTGCAATATGCAATTTTGAATTATTAGCAGCAGAGAGTTTTTCAGAGGTAGTTTGTAGAAATCGTTTTGGAACTACTCCTTCTTTGATGCAGTTTAAATTTGCACCTGTGTCAAATAAGGCGATAGTGTCGAGTTTAAAATCGTCTGAAAAAATAAGAGTTATTTTAATCAAATATTTTTTTTTGAAGATATTTGTGTTAATACATTCAAGAAATCATCTAGGATATGCTCAATGTTTGTAAGTGTATGGGGTAATGCATTAGATTCGATGGTTTCGTCATTTGTCTCAGATTCAGTGTCAGACTGGCTTTCAATTTTAGACAGGAGATGTTGTAATATGGCAGAGTCTTTTTGGTGAGTTTGTTTCAAGGTTTGTAATTCGGATTTAAGAGTTTTAATCTCAGAATGTAATTTTGGAATGGTGACTGTGGTTTTGGACTTCTTTTTGTTGAGAATTTTTGTAAGATCGTATGTATTGGTGCTGGTAGAAGGTAGTAGAGAGCGGTTTGGAGGGTTATATAGAGGGTGCTCTGGTTGGTTAAAATCTTTCAACAGTCTATCCAAGTAGGTTTTTTGAAGATGAGGATCATCAAGTCGTTTGATAGCTTCAAGAATGAATTCTTGATCTTGGGTTAGGACATTTACTTGTTTGGAGTCTGTAGAGGCATCTGAAGTAGCACTAGTGGTTACTATTTCATCAATTTGAAATTCTTCTTCGGAGCTGTCCGAAGGAGAATGGTCAGTGTCTGTGGCTTCAATATAAAGATTTTGTATTTGGTTGATGGTCTCTTCATCTATTTGGAGCTCATGAAGTTTGATATTGACCTTGCAGAAACGAGATGTGTGACCTTTCTGGTTACATTTGTAACAGGTAATGTTTTTGGGGTCAAATTTTGGTTTGGGTTTTGACTGGAAAGGTTTGTGGGGTTTGTTGAATTTGTAGGGCTTTTTGTAGTAAGGTTGATCTGGTTTGGGATGAAATTGTTGTCGGTATTTATGGGCCGATCGGTTATAAGAAGGCTTGTGTTTCGGATATCTTTTGGGTTGTGAGTAGGTTCCACTGCAGGAGGGTTTTTTGATGGAAAGGTCAAACTGGTGACAGAAACTGCCAAGTTCCTGTCTAGTCCGTTTCATTTCCCACTTTAGGTGTTTTTGGAGTTTGAGATCCTGACAGATCTTGAGACCTTCTTTTTGTGTGAAGCTTACAAGTTCACCATATGTAAGCTGGTCATATGGTATAGTTTTAGTTGTAAAGGTATCTTTGATTTTGTTTCGGACTTTTTCTCCTAAGAGGATTGGTAATCCTGCAAGGAATTTTTCTTTCCAAAATGGTTGGTTTGAATCTTCTCGAAGCATAACTCGAGTGAGAAAGGTATTTTTGTACCACTGAAAGTCACTAAGTTTCTTGCACCGAAGGTTGGAGAGAAGTTCAGCATTTTTGTCTTTTAAATGGAAAGGATCTCCAATAAAATGCAAAGAGATGGTAAGAATAAGGGTGGACACAGCATCTTGGATGGTGTTTCCTGAAGGGTTAAGGATAGGTGTTTGGTCTTCATAGGTTTGTACAGAGTTGAGAATATATAGGTGATCCGTTTCGGTGAGATGGTAATCCCACCATCCTTTAAGCTGGCCAGAGAAGCCTGAATAAAAAGTTCAGCTATAGCTTTGTCTGAGGTGCTTGTTTGGGTTTTGTAGGCATTAGCTGCCATGGTCATTTGTTGGAGATTGTTTAGGATATTGTATTCAGACATGCCATCTATGTTCCATCCATAGAGGAAAGATGCATTATATTTATGCTGGCTAATGACAGTTGGCTCAGTAGATATGGAAATGTCTGGAGCAATGGTTGTTTTGGGGGCTGGCCAGGTGAGTCTGTTTAATTGAAGAGGTTGTGCTTGAATGGTTTCTGTATCAGAGGTTGATACGGGATTATTTTGGAGAGTATTGACCTGATTTGTAGAGGATGAAGGGTTGGATTATTGAGGTGTATCTGGGACAGTCAAGGATGTCCGGTCGAGGTTTTGTAGGTGTATTTTAATGGCTCTAAGAAAATCGGTTTGATTTTCTTGAATTTGTGCTTGGCTTGTTTGAGTAACTCGATATGGTTTAAATACTGGGTTTTTGAGCTTAAGGTCGATTGGGTTCTTATCAGTTATGAGCCGGGCTGGGGTTTTCTGTATTTTTTTTTTCCAATCTGGTAAGCTGTTTACCGATGGTATGGAGGTTGGTATTTGTAAAATTGTTTTGTTGGATGATGTGTTTGGTATTTGTGAGGGTATCTTCACCAGGTAATTTGTATGGGGCTGCATCAACTGTTTGATCTTTATGGGTAAGTTGGATGTTGCGTAAAGGAGGATGATCAGACTCAACGGTAGATCCACTAATGAGGGTCCATGTAGGAGTTTTGGAACGGGTTGTAATAAAACATGCATGTTTAATGGATGTAAATGGATATGTAATATGTTGTGCTGGTGCATAATGGAATGCAAACCAATAAAAGAATAAAATTTGTACGTTATGAGTCTCAATGTAAGCATAAAATTGTTTTTAAATATCATTGTTGGAGGAAGTGTTGAAAAAACCAAGATCTTTTTTTCCTATTATGATCACTATAAAAATCTCTTTTGAGAAGAGATTTGTGTATGATAAAATGCTTTTCTGAAGTCAAGACATTCAGCTCATTTTGGATGTTTTCAGTAATGGCTGAAAAGGTTGGTGAAGTTGGAGGAGATGGTTGCTCAAGGTCTGTATAAACTGGTTTTGGTATATTTGTAGTATAATCGGTATTTTGGAAACTGGTAGAAGGGATGTCAGATGTGGATTTTCTAGGAAGGTTTGTATGATAAGGGATATTAATAACAGAAGGGATTTTGGAAATTCTTCCCAGATTTATTGTACTGAAAGAGAAAGAGGCTTCTGAGAATCTGGAACTTGTAGAGTGTCGGTGGAAAAACAGTCTGACTTTTCCATCTGTGTATTGGGTAATATTTTTAATTTGGACATTGGGTTGAGGTGGTGGTGGTATTTCTGGTGGTGCTGCCCCTTCAAGGATCCAATCTTCTGGTAGGGATATGTCTTTCCATTGGATTGCTTTTGGGACAACAGTGTTTAAGCGGGATAAATCTGTTTGTAGTAGGAGTGTTTCGCCTTTTTGAGATTGGAATTTGTGTTTGCTAGCAAAGGCGGAGAACATGGCTTTGTAATGGATTTTAAATATGAGAGCATGAAAGCAACAAGGATAGATCCTTCGAGCATGTCATAATTGTGGGTCTTTATTTGTAGTAGCATACTTTGCAGGATATTTTTGTCTTTGAGTGATATGGTTATGTTTGGATAACAATCAAATGATACCGGACCACTGCAGAGGCTAGACTCAATAGAACTGAGGAGGGAGTCTTGGAAGTTTTGAAATCTAGCATCACGGAAGACAGCTAAAATGGAGGTGTTTAAGCCTTCTTTTGTAAGGGGTTTTATTCCGACTTGGACAAAGCCAACATGAATATATTTGTAGTTTCGAGCTAGATGTTTTTGTAGGGATTTTTGAGAGAGGAGTTGAATGGTTTCAAAAGGTTTGGTAAGCTGAATATCTCGCTCTTCAGTTTTGATAGTAAAATCTGTTTTAAAAATATCATATTTAGATTTTTGATAAATCTGAGTTTGGAAAATTTTTGGAATTTTCCAGTCATCAATGTTTTTTTGTAAAGTCTTCAATAGTTATCTCTTCACTTTGTACTATCCTTCTACTTTCAGAAGATTCAGAGGTAGAAGAAGCTGAAATAGAAGTAGTCTTGTGAAAGATGGAATCCATAGAAAGGAAAGATAAACTAGGAAACAGGCTGCCGGTTACATGGATTTATTGCCCTAAAACTCAAACGGGACTTACACCATTCAGTTGCATACCTATAGTCTAATGGTCTCTTGTTCTTTCTAAGAATACTATCTTTTATGTTACTATTCCCACCTAGATTCCAGTAGGCTCTTGAACTTATTGAATTAATTTGAAGCTCATGGTCGCTTACCATAGTTAAAAATTATTCAATTCTTCCAGTGGGTTGATCAGACTATCTGTAACAAAACTTGGATTAAGTTTTTTCAAACTTTTTTTTAATTAATTCGATCAAATCCGAGTAACCAACAAGTTAGCTTATGATCTAGTTAATCCAATCAAATTTTAATTCTAAATTAAATTCGAGTGACCAATGAGTTAGCTTGTGATGTTGATTTAACCAAACTTAAATTAAATAATACATGTATAGTATAATATAATAATATAATTCTAATAATTAATGAATATTAGTGTGCTTCTTAGTGTTAAAGAATAATATAAATAATATCTTGAGACTTCACTTGACAGCTTATTAAGCTATTAGGTTGAGATATTTTCTTAACATGGTATCAGAGTTTTAATGACCAAGTGGTTACGAGTTTGAAACTCACTATCCCTATTTATTTGATAAAAATTAAGCACAAGATAGTGTGAGCATGTACATGTTTCAAGCCCAAAAAATTTTCACTTAAAAAAATATATTAAAAAATAATATAAATCATATTTTAAAACTTCACACAACATCTTAAATTATTAAATTAAAATGATTCACGAACTCACGTAACATTGTTCTTTAACATCTTAAGTCAGTGTGGTGTGGCTGTGACCCTAGTCCATAAAGTGTAAGTTCAAGAGCTGGCCTGTCTTACAATCAAAGCTTATCCACTCATTCAGGTCCAAGATATCCTTTTTAGCAGTCAAGCCGTCTATATTGATATTCGTGAAGGGGCCAGCGAAAACCACAAGTGCAGAAATTATTGGTGATTGGTCTAAAATTCATAAAGTTGAGGCAAGCTCTGTTTCATCTGCATTTTCTCGTGTACATGTCCGTGGCATCCAGTTTAAGTTTCAGGGTGCCTTGAGGTTGACAAGAAGTTTATCATGTTCGGCGAGCCGAATCGAAAATCCAATCTGTTACGTGCCATTTTAGAGGCAGTCTGGTCTGATATTTTAGTAGCCGAACGGTTCAGCCTGGACGATGAACATGGGCTAGCCATATAGAGCCCTTGTTCTCCCTCGGCTGTTGCACACTTCTTCTTGTATAATCTGTCTATTGGGCCTGGAACCACGTTTATTATTATTGTTTCCTACTTTCTAATGAGCATCGCTGGCATTTCAGTGATGATGAATATAAACAATAGATGATGTAAAAACGGGAGAAAATCACTTCAGCCACACAAGAAGCAGAAAATACAGAGAGTGATGTCGCACGACGAGCATAATCCAAAAAAGAAACCAACATGACATTCACTTTCTGACACAAGTGCATAGAGAGGAGAGGGGGGGGGGGGGGGGGGGTGGCGCGATTTTGAAGAAAAAGATCACCTAGACAACCAAAAACCATCATCTTCTCCGCCCCAAAAGCAAATTAATATCTCAGAACCCCAGCTGCCTTACAGCCTTTGTTTTTTAAAATACGTCCAGCCCTTCAAAGAAACACTTTTGAATCACGAGGAAGACCTCATAAGACCACAAAAAGCAGCTTAGCCCAGCCTCAGCAAATCCCAAGAGAGAAAACCAGCACTGTTTTAGCTAGGAGAAAGAGCCTTAATCTAGTTACACCTTTCAAAAATCCAAAATAATCCAGCATGCTCACCAAGTTTCAAAATTTTTGACCTGAATATATTCATGGTGACCTCCATTCATTCATATCACTGTGGATTTACCTTCCAAACACGAACACAGGCATCCTCACCAGAGCTTACCACACTACGATCATCAGTAAATGCTAATCCATAAACTCCACCCAAGTGAGCTCCCTTGATGGTCATCCGACTAGATGCTGGCTTGTCGATTTCATATATGATTATACAGGTGTCAAGCGATCCAGTAGCAACCATGCTGCTATCAGGAGACCAAGCAAGGCAGTTTATGCGGGCAGTGTGGTACAACATGTTTTTAAGCTTCACCTGCGCAAAAATATGCAAGTAAAAAATAAGGCTCCACAGTTCAGTGAAGTAAAGAAAAGAAGGAAACATGGTTCATTTTGACATAAACTTTTCATATTATCTTTAATTTAAGAAAACAAAAAAAAATAAAAATAAAGCACGGATAATTAAAAAAACAAAACACAGCGAATTGACAATCAGGCCTAAGGGTGCCTGTGGCATGTAACACAAACTGGTAAATCCTAAATCAAGAAGCAGCATCAGACTGCAATATACCAGTCAACCTGTGCCTGCTTATACGGAAAGCAATCCTTCCACCAACCCCATCCATTGCCCCTTGCAAACTAAAAGAACAATGTATAACATAGAAAGATTTAGGCAATGTAAAGGTTGATATTCAACTGTAAGAACAGTAGTTATTTCTGCATTTCACCTACAGTGCAGCCTCACTTGCCCCTTGCATGCATGCTAAGCAAAACATCATCCAAAAATGAGTGACTGCTTATCTAAGCTGATTTTCTAGCAACCTCAAGAGTGATAGCTGGGCATAAAACAAAACATTCTTCTGGCCTATGCCAGATGTAAGACCAGTAACTATGGAAGTCTCTGTTTTGAAAACTGAGGTTAAGGACAATGATATGCTAGTAGGAAAGTAAAATTCACAGAACCAAAAACCATAATGACAGGAGCTATGTTATTCATGGTTCTATATATAATGAACTGGCCAAATCCCCCAATCAAAATCGATATCTATTGCAAGTGCTTCATTTGATTTGGTGGCTTCTCCAAATCATGCAATTCAATAAAATTCCCATAGACAGAGATGTGACAGCCAAATTTGCTTTGCTCTGTGACAATTAGAAAGCAAAATAACAGAAAACTTTCAATGCCTCGCTATCATGTAGATATGTACTTAGTGTAGCTCACTTGCATAAAGAGCACAGACCTGGCACAAGTTTGCACATCTGCAACTTCAACCAACAATAACTAAGTGCTATGCATAAACAGCTGTACAGAGAGGAGTATAGCATCAACTTTTTGGATCTAAATAAGCAATCAAAGTACCTCTCTGGAAGCACGATCCCAAACTACAGCTTCCCTATTTAAATCACCAGAAGCAAACATTGAAACATCTGGAGAGTAGCGGATGACACTGACAGCTCCACGATGTTTTTCAAGGACTGCATCTTCTGTGAGTGTATCACCCGTGACAGAATATATGTGCAATTTTCCATCCTGCCCACCTATGATTGCTTCACTTCCATCAGGTGAAATTGCAGATGCCGTCACAGCAAAGCCAAGATTGATGGTTGACACTACTTTTGTACCACGAATCATGACAACACCTGAATCAATTGCAACCAAAGCAAGCTCAGGGCAGAGAAGGGCAAGACTTATATCCTTTGGTTGGCTGCGGACATCAATGGAATCTGCATCTCCGCATTGATCACCAAGAAAACGAACTCTCCATAACTGAAAAATAAAAAGAATAGCAGAAAGAAATAATTAGATGTGAAAAGGGGCACAGATTTCTTTCCTCAAAGGAAAGGAAATGCACCAAACCTTGTGTAGAAATCATAATTAGTTCATAATTTACCCAAATCCTGTTTAATTAACAGACATTGAGAAGAAATTAAAGAAAGCAATGAAACTTATTTTGATAGAATTCAGGGCTTCGTAAAGCTTTTAGTTGGGAACGAAAAGCTCTCCTTTTTCTTTCTTCGTTTCAACTTGTTTTTGTTTTAGGCTACTAAAAATTAGAAATCAAAGCAGGACAAATCATTTTCATATTTAGACAACTTGTAGAGGCACCAAAATGGCACAGATAGTTTTTAAGGATGCTTGAAGAGGCATGCTAAAAGTACAATTCGGGGGATAAGAATCACTTTTGCTTGCAATCAAAAGAGTATAACTATATACACATGTCAGGGAGAAATTCTCCATTCAATACTGATTATTTGATACATGTGGTCAACATAAAGAAAGCTACAACACTTATAGTCCTTCTAACAATAGTATGACTATTCATATAAAAGAAAAACTTCCTCTCGCAACCAGTAAGTTAGAAGCAGGAGAACCTACTACAATCCCTATAGCATGTTTCATAAGTCATCTATTGATCCTGATGAGCAGGAACTCATTCACGTCCTCAAATTCATAGTAGATAAAAATAGAAATGAAAAACAGCGTACTCATTTAAGAATCAAAACATGTAGCAAAGTTAATCACCTTATTATCAAAACCAGATGTGATGACTTCTTCTTCAGCAGCAGCTAAGCATTTAATTTGAGAATTCTCCTTCCTCCGCAATTTGCCGCTGTATCCAATGCCTTGAATCCATTTAACTATCAAACCATCATAGCTGCTGGACAGGATTGTCTTAGGGACATTTTTAAGCACAGATAAAGAGGTAACATTCTTCATATGACCAGATATTTGCAGTGCACTTTTACCAAGATCACTAGCTGAGAAAACGCTGATTGTGCCACCAAGAGAAACAGTGACAAGATGATCATTCTGCCAAAGGCAACTGACTAGCATATCATCCACTCCACCAGAGTCAGAAGAAGTCAAAGTTTTTGTCAACTTTCCACTACCATCATCACAGATCTCCCACACTTTTGCAGACTTGTCGGCAGATACTGTTAGCACCTGTAAAATAGTTTAACCACAATTTGGTTACTTATCAGGCACAAAAAGACATGCTTTGACCAGGTGGAGAAAGAGCAGAAAATAAAGGAATGCAAATACAGAAATGGGGAAACAAAGTATCAACGGAAACGAAAACAAATCCAAAATAAAAATAGAGCACTTTATGTACAGTCCTCAAGGACATCAATAAAAAATAACTTACTTTTAACAAGTAAGAGAATAGCATGCAATGGTCCTTAATTACGAAATACTAGTAATTGGCTGCAGATTCTGTTTCCATAAATCGTCAATGAAGAAGTAAGCAAAACACACCACAGAATTCATTTTAATCCTCAGTAGTAGCTTCACAAATGGAAAGAAACTAAAAACAAATGATGAGATAAAGTTGTAATTTCTACACCTATGCTTCTACTGTAATACCCTCTACCGTTTGGGAACGCGGCTGCGGCTGCGGCTGCGTTCCCAAAAAATTTGAATTTTTTTTTTTTGCTAAAATTTAATATGGTTTGTATATTTTGGATCGTTTTGATGTGCTGATGTCAAAAATGATTTTTAAAAAATAAAAAAACATCATTGGTATGCATTTTGGCACGAAAAATTATTTGAAAAGCACCCACAACCACACTGCCAAACACGCTCATGTCTTCTTATAATTATATTATTAACTATTTTTTTTTTGAAGTGTCACATCAACAAGTATTGGTTTAGGCACCACAAACCAAGTGTGTTCACCACAAAAGCTTTCATTATAAGTTAATACCAGGCTTACCTGTTTACCATCAGGACTCCAACTAACAGCATAAATACTGCCCTTATGACCATCCTCAGATGACAACTCTCCGATCTTCTCTCCTGTCTTTCCGTCAAACAGTATGCCTTTCTTATCAGAACTTACACTGATAAACTTGCTACCATCTGGAGAAAACCGTATACAATTGACAAAATTTGAATGATCCCTGCATGTAACCTAAACTTTTCAACCAATGCACCCTCTTTATTTTGCTCTAACTCTAAGAACTTAAAATCAGAATTCAAAATCTCATAATTTCCTACAAAAATACACCATTACAAACCTGTGAGATGACTTGAATTTAAATGGCGGTCCTTCATAGAAATTAACCAAGAAATCCTCTCCACACGTGACAATTCGAAATGGCCTAGTTGGCTTAAACGCACAGCTCAAAACTCGCCGTGAATGCCCATCAAATTCCCCTACATTAGTCCCTGAATCCCACCTATAAAAACAAAAAATAAAAACCATCAACATCAATCATCAAACCATAGAAACCCTGCTAGCTGACGTTTAGCCATACGTTTAAAAAGTAAAACAAAATTATTTTTTAGACTCACATAAAAGCGCGAACAAGAGATTTCCCTTTTCCATCCCCAGAGGCGACGATCCTCAACCCATCAGGGGACCACTGAAGATCATCGATCCGACCGGTGAGTACTTTAAATTCTTTTTTCAAGACATGATCATTGTAAGCACCCCAGATCCTGACAGTCCCAGATACATCAGCGGAGGCGATCCACTCGCCATTGGGAGAGTATCGTGCGACGGTGGCTTGGTAAGCGTGCTCACCATAGACTGATACGTCAAGCGGGTTGTCAAGGTTGAGGATGAGAATGGATCGGTTGTTGGTGTAAAGGATTTTATTGGTTTTTGGATGACCGGAAATTAGGATCCCTCTGCCTCGTTCGGTCGAGGGAACGCAAGCGTAGGTTTCTGCGAGCTCTGTCATTTTCTTTTCCAGATTTGATTTGATGGAGATAGTGGAAATGGTGGGGATTTTGAACGTTTCTTGATTTTATATACTTGGGGACGTGTAGAGCACCCACCAATTGGGCATTTTAAACGTTTAATATAAAATTGTGTTTTTTTTTTTTAATAAAGTATTTTTTATTAGATTTTGTCAAATAAATGGTGACACGACCATTAGACTGACAAGATAGCATATTATAGGTGCGGGGAAATTATCGTGAATTTGATGAGTATAGTTATTAGTGTCTTTTAAATAATTTTTTGTATTAAAATATATATTAATAATATTTTTTTATTTTTTAAAAATTATTTTTAATATTAACACATTAAAAGGATCCAAAACATATAAATCATATTAAATTTTAATAAAAAAATTTAAATTTTTTGAGAACACGGGTTGAACCGCGTTTCCAAACGCTTTCTATGTATACAGAATGATTGTACTGTGAATTGTGTTGGCACTATAAATGTTACTGTATTGTTTGGACTGTTGTTTTTTAATTAAAAAATATTATTGTAAGTGATTTTTTTTTAATTTTCTGTATAAAAAATGGTTAGATCCAATGCTATTGAGTTTGACTTGAAAACCAAACTTAAATTACTTCAAGAACATTCTAGGTCTGGCTTGGCAGGCAGACCCAACACTATTAAGTCTGGCTTGATATTGGGTCTACCTCCACAGCAAAACCCAATGCTTTTGGGTATGGTTTCGCCGCCAAACCCAATTCTTTTAGGTCAATTTGGCCAGCATTTGGGTCTGGCATGGTACCAAACACAAGGCTATTTGGTATTACTTGGTTGCCAGACCCAAAACTCTTAGATTTGTTGCTTTATATTTTTCATATTTATTTTATGTTTGAAAAAAATTTGTTATTAATCTGCTGCGGTGCGAACCACTAATTGATATATAAGCCAAGAGTGCATGAATATTATATTTTATTTTTAATTGGGTATCTATACTTTTATTTGATTTCCACTTGTTTGATTTGTGAGAAAGTGAAAGAAATCAATTCTATTTGATTTATTTTATTTGTACATATACCCTCTTATTTTTATTTTCTTTT
>Ga0325404_1005617_pt1 | contig 13192 bp, 9 predicted proteins | sample PopdelMetagenome_18_FD_205664 | JGI IMG/M metagenome (GOLD analysis project Ga0325404, IMG submission 205664) | Populus deltoides microbial communities from Bellville, Georgia, United States - Xylem-Control-R1 | ecosystem: Host-associated > Plants > Phyllosphere > Stem > Wood/Secondary xylem... | reverse complement strand
CCTTAAAATAGTCAAACTTCTATGTGAAGCTGACTATATGATAAAAGTGCTTTAGTTGTTAGATGTACAGTCTTGATCCATGTTGATCATATGAGCTAAGATAAATTTTAAAAGAATGACTTATTGACAGTCGATGACTAACACCTTTACATGTAAGCCCAAATTAATTGTACTAGCATTGAGTCTAGGATTACAAGACTCGCACCTATCTTTATTAGGTCTTGGAATAGGGCACGAGGAAAAGCTCATGACACTTACTAGCCTGAAATTTAATGGGCCACAAATCCTCTCCTGTTATCTTTATATTTGGTAATCAACAATAGATGTTAATTTGACATTTTTATTATAACTATGTCCATATAATGGCATTAAGGTGTCCATGCCCATTGCATGACCCAATATTTTCTCTTTTAATAGTATACTACAAACTATTAGGGTTTATTATCTCAAGTCATCGTCCCTAAACTAGGTCATATAAATTTCATATTCTTCATATAGGTTGATGTGGTTCATATGTGTTCTGTTCATGGATATAAAATCATTCATGAGTCACTAGGTAAGGTAAAATTAGTTCTAGACACATAAACATTCTAAACACTAATGGAAGATTTTGTCGATGTTAAGGTAAAATTTTGTTGGCCTTTACAATGTTGACGGGATTACCAATAGAAAACCTTCATAAAAAAGTATCTTGTCAAGGATTTATTTTTCATTGCAACTCCATAGCCATTAAAAATGCGTGGAAATTTTTGTTGGAATATTTCATTTGCAATTATGCCATCTTTTAGTCTCCTTATAGAATTTGCAGTTGACAATTCCATCGGTTAGTTGCTATATTTTTTATGGAAATGCTGATAAGATCATCGGTGGAAAATTTTATTCCATTAGAGATTGCAATTTTTATTTTATTTTTGTATCTTATGATCCCCAACCACAAGAATGAGATAGTTAAATCACAACTCCAAAACAAAATTTGCTAATACAAAAAGTAATATTCACCATTTCGAAGTAAGAATATCACTCTTTAGTTGAGAAGATCATTGTCATGGACAAGGAAACAATTGAAGTTGAAAAAAACGGCAAAAATGATAAAGCACGAGTAAGGGGAAATACACTTCAAGGCAATGAAGGGAAGGCATGACTCATATAAAAAAGCTTAGGGTTTTGGTACTTTCAATCTTTTTTTCCAAAATTAAAGGCACCTCGAAGTAATTTGCATAATTGGTAAAAAAAAAAGTAAAAATCTCCTAAAAATGATAGCTAATGTTGCTACCTCACGTCGCAGAGACTTGTAAACAAAACATATATTTGACATCTTGTTTTTAAAAGGAAAATATCTTATTTAAGGAGTCACCACTTAATACTATGATCACTAAGAACCCTAACTAGTCAATATATATTTTATGGTACGAGACTAGTTATGCAAAAAAGAAGATACTATCACCTCTAAAGCATCATACATTAGGTATGTTGCATTACTAGTTTTGTTTTAAATTGCAAAGGGTTTGTTGTGTTTAGGGATAAGAAAAAAATAGAAAAACTAATTAAATCGAGAAAACTAAAAAACAAATAACCAAAAAAACCAAACCAGGAGAAAAAATAGAATTAACCAATTAGAAAAAACAAAAAAAATGGTTCGATTTAGTTTCATTTTCAAAAGTCTAAAACCGATTGAACCAAACCAGTTCAAAATACACTGTACCAAGTTGAAAATCGGGTATAAATACTAAGTTTTCTTCTAACCTTAAAGCATAAATCAACCCAAACCCTAAATGTCACCCCTCTCAAGCTTTCTTTTGATCTCTTTGTCACCCCCAAAGCTTTCTCGCTTATCTCTCATTCTTTTCTCCGCAGCCTCCATCATCGATCGCTTTTATCCTCCATCATCGTCACTGGTTTTTGTCTCTAGGTAATAAAATTTTTTCTCCTTTTCCTACTTGTTTCTTTTCACTAGTCGCTCTTTATCTTTTCACCTTGTTTACAATTAAGGTTGAAGTTGTAAAGGAAGAGAAGGGAAGCCATAGGCATGGATAAAAATTGTAGTGGTTTCTGTGTTGTACTGGTTTGCTTGGCCTAGTGTAGCGGTAGTTGTTGGTTTACTTGAAAGAGAGATTGATCCAGTGGTGTAGTGGGAATTGTATAAAGACTGTGGTGAAGAGATCATCTTCGAGTTCTTTGATTAAAAGCTAATGTTGAAGGCTATTGGATTGGTTTTGGTATGGCTTGCGATGGTTGGGAAATTAATTTGAGTGGGTGGTCTTGGTAGAGAACGAGATAAGGGAGGCTAGTTTTTTTTTAATACTTTACAGGATGAATTTTTAGGAGGTTTTTTTTTTCAAAAAAAATTTAGGGAGAAAAATGTTTTTTTTCTTTCTTGTATTATCATCATCATCTTTTTTTCTGAAATTTATCTTATTTTTTCATGAATCCTAACCTTTAGCAACCCAGGCAGTTTATGTGGATGACTAAATTCATTTTATTTTTCCATTGCATATCATTGAGGGAAAGTGTGAGCTGAAATTGAATGTGTTTGAATTTTATTTTATGTTGTGAAATTTCTCTTGCAATTGGAGATTTAAGGAACTAGAATTCTAGTAAAAAAATTAGACAATTGGAATAGGAGTTTTACATCAATTATAAGGCTTTTAAAAGCCCATAATAAGTCTATAAAAATCCTATAAGAAATGCATAAAAAGCTTAAAAATAAAATTGGTTTGTTTCAATTTTTTCCTTTAATTAACCGAACCAAACTTGATCGATTTGAACAAGTTTTGGTTCGGTTTTGGTTTATAATTTTTTTTAAATAAATTTCTTTTGGTTATTTTGTTAGAGGAAAACCAAACCAAACAAAAAATGCTCACCTTTTGTTGTGTTATGTTATTGATGGTGTACCCATAATATTTTCGATTCTAACATCAGTGAATATTCAACTAAAAATACTTTTAATTTTGGCATTGGTAAGGTTTATATGAAGAAAAGGTCTGATATTCATCACTTTGATGGGATATCTTTTTTTTTTAATTGCCACTTTTACTTTTGATTTAGACATGCCCTCTAGTGTTTGAGTTTCTCGAGCTATTGTTTTAATAAAAAAAAAAATTTAATCAAGCTCAAATAGGATCACAGGGGATATATTCATTTTAGAATGTGAAAGAGACAGCAAAAATAACTTATTCTTATTTCAAACGCAAGCAGTTAAAACCAATAAACTTTAGCCTCATTCAATATAATGGCTTGAATTTGCAAGGAACTACATTTTATGAATCCATGACCAACGAATCCACTACATGTTATTATACATACAACTAAAATATGGCTTAAAAGACATGGTATGAGTGTGACTATTTGTTTTTCAATTCATATATTCTAGTTTAGATTTTGGTCAACTCAATAAGAGAGTTGTTTGATTCATTAATTCATTTATCATCCTATAAACATGATCTCAAAATATTGTTTTAAACAATCATCGAATCATTTTTGAAATCAAAAGAAAGTTTAATTTTTTGAAATTCTATTGGGGAAAAGATTTTTCATAATGAGATCATTCAAGGTTGTAAATGTGTGTTTGTGGGTTCTTTGGTATTGAAAAGTGTCCATAAGTAAATGAAGGAAATGAAGAATATGCAAAGAGAATTTCTTGGCCAGACCTTCATTTTATTGACATGATGAGAATTTATAAATCATACATAATATTTCTTTACAAAATCAGGGTTTATAGGCCTAATCAAATCCTTTCCATCCATTCTTATTGGTAATAATTCTCTTCCAAAAAATGTCTTCTTTACTACATACAAACCCTTATAATTTGGTGCCCATTTACTGTGGTTTTTGCTAGGCAGCGATAAAAGTTTTCTTAACACGAGGTCTCCTTCCTTAAACTTTCTTAGATGAATTTTATTATCTTATGCTTTAGCCATCGTTATTTGGTACAACTGATCATGCAAAATTATTGTCAATCTCTTCTCATTGATCATGTTTAGTTGCTCATATTGTATCCTAACCCATTAGCCTCTTCAAGCTTAAATTTTATAAGGACCCTTAAAGAGGGAATTTCTACTTTTAAAAGCATCATTGCCTCCTTTCCATAAACTAATGAATATTATGTAGCTATTCAATATGCATAGAGAGCATAAGGAAATCATTTATAATAGTCTTTATAGGTAACTACCATTTTCTGGACAATCTTATTTATGTTCTTATTAGTAACTTCTACAACATCATTCATCTTTAGTTTATAAAGAGAAATTAAAGTGTTTGATCCTCCACTTAGTACACAATTATATGATCATCTTTTCATTAAAGTTTTGGGCATTGTCGATTATTATATTCTCAAATGAACCATATCATCAAATTATGTCTTTCTTAATGAACTGTTTGACCACCTTCTAAGTCACATGGGTATAGGAGCAGGCTTCTACCTATTTTATAAAGTAATCAATTACCACAAGGATAAATCGATGTTCACTACTAGTTTTCAAGTTAACTGACCCAATCACATATATTCCCTACTTTACGAATAGTAAGGGTGATAATATGTTGAATAAAGGTGTTAGAAGTGCATTGATCTTATCACTATACACTTGACATTTATGATATTTTCTAACAAAGTTTATGTAATCTTTCTCCATAATCATTTAAAAGTCCTCAACTCTTTACATTTGTATAGTCATCATGTGCTCATTTGCATTTGTAGCTTATATTCCTTCATGTACATCTTGCAAAGCTTTATTAGCTTGTGATTCATCCATATAGTACTCCATTTCCATGTACACCTTAGATGTTTCCGAGAGATGTTCATGATATTAGATGAACTTATTTATATATGTATATCAAGGGTTATCTATTTCTTTATGGTATGTCCTTGAATAAGATTGTATTTGTCCTCTCTCTCTCTCTGTGTATGTCTTTTTGCTTGTTTGTCCTAAATTTTAATAGTTGTTGGTATGTCCTTTTTTTATCGTGACTTGCTTGAATAGGCAAAACGTTGCCTCTTTGCTTGGGATTTTAAGAATTAATCGCATGAAAAGAAATATTTTAATAAAAAATAATTAAAACCTTGGAGGAAATAAAAGCTTATTAATTTAAAAATGAAGTGCTTATTTAAGTTCCTTTTATTTGTCCTTCATTGCTGAAGTTCAATTTTTGTGTTCTCTACCTGTAAGAACGAAGAGATTATTTGTTTTAAGAATATAAACCGAGAGCACATGCATCTCAATACATATGAGTTGTACTTTGATCCCATAATCAATTGTAGCATAGAAGCCAAAGTTGCCAAAACATCAATAAGTTGTTTCTTATCTCTCCCTGGATGTGTAAAATTTTTCTCATCCAAATCTTTAGCAAGTTAGGAGAGATATTTTTGGTATGATCTTAGCTTCTTATCCTTAACTTGTCATTCACCTTCTATTTTATAGATTATCAATATTGAGTCCCTTTACACTTCCAACTTTCTTATCTTCATCTCCAATGCAGCTTCTAATTCGTGAATACAAGCCTCATATTCATCAATATTGTTCGTGTAATCAAACTATAACTTGATTGAAAAAGGATATTGCTTTCCTCCAAGTCAATTATCATAGTACCAACCCTATTATTGAACATATTTATTGCACCATTAAAGTATATGCTCCTTCACTCAATTTCTTCTTCTTTTTTTTCCACTACCAATTTAATTCTCATCAAGGAAGTCGAAGTATAATGGTTTATAATCCTCAATGGCATTATCAATAATTTTCACTTCCTTTCATCACCTCCTTTGCCATGTAGATGGTGTCATATTTAGCCAACAACACTTGTATTTTAGCTATTCCACTTGATAAATAAGGCTTCTTAAAGATATATTTTACGTGATCATTCTTTAAGATCAACTAAGTGGTGCAATACAACATGTATTGTAAAAGTCTATTTGCACTCCATACCAAGTTACAACACAACTTCTCTATCATACTGTAGTGGGATTCATAATTAATGAATTTTTTACCAAGGTAGTAGATAACATGCTCCTTCCTTCCAGACTCTTTTTTGTCCATACATACCCTGATCTTATTGTCCTTTTTAGGTATCGCGACAATGTTGGACAACCACTGAGGGTATTTGATTGCTTCAAGGAATTTGGCAACTCATTATTTCTTCACTTCTTCTTTAACCTTGATCAATATATCAAGCATTGTCCTTCATAGCTTCTATTTGACAAGATTGCAACCTTCTATTAGAGGCAACCTATGTGCCATAATCTTAGTGTCCAAACCAAGCATTTCAGCGTATGATAAGGCAAAAACATCAGCATACTTTATAAAACAGCAGCCAAACCATTTCTCATACCAACGATAATCAACATCCTGATTTTCAGTTCTTTTTTATCTTGTTTAATGCATACATTTATATCAATTTTATCTCTTCTTTGACGGGATCCTAGGTATGCTCAGATTGTTTAACTAACTTGGTATAATCTTTAGTGTCTTCCTCCTCATATCCTTCCTCATCCATTGCAACTATACTTTTATCAAAGTTAGGTCAATTACTCTCAATGTAGTAGGTTTATGAATTTATTAAAGAGTCGCTTTTAGATTTCCTGAAAGCAAAAAGTGTTTTGGTTTGAGTGTATAATTTTTATCTGGGAAAATAAATAGGAAAAGGAAAAATTAAAAAACACAATTGAAAAGAAAATGCATGATCTAATTAAAATTTTAAAAAAAGACTCCACAACAAAGCCTTATTGCCAATATTTTGAGCTATGATTACATTATTCAAAGAAAACAAAAGCATATAGATAAAGCATATTATGAAAATTACTTTTTGAAAACAATCAGGACTTCCTAGATGTCTTAATTGTTCAACTCTTCTCCGTTGGTCAGCTTTCTCATAAATTTAGACAAGACATCTTCTAGGGTGTTGATAGTCAGATGAAGCAAAATTTCATAAGATCTTTTTATAACCTCAAGATCTCCATCATGGTCTTATTTTTTAAAATCTTTCCAGATAGTTGATAATAACATCTTTAAGCTTCTTTCTCAGGCTCTCCAACTCATCGCCAACCCTTATCTAATAAACAGGCCATGGAAATGTTACATGAATAGATGGATCTCTATCTTATCTTAATTGGGCTCTTTTCCCTCAATCCGAGCCAATCTTTTTTTTTTTTTTTATCTCGACTGCTCATTTATAATTCGTCTTTCTTGGCTTGAACCCTAAGTCAAATCTTTAATCAACACACTTCATTTTCATCATACTGATCCTTTTAAGTATTCTTGTGATTAGGTCATATTGGAACGATAGCCCGTGCTTCAAAAAACATGTAACGACTATTTTTATGGTCTTAGAGATCCTTGGCTTCCTTTATATTGTATTTTTAAGTACCTATTTGGCATTTACAACCTTAAATGCATGAAGATTTTCATCCTTACTTTTCTCAATTTGAATGTAAGGGATCACCACATTCCTCGTCATATACAGGGCCCCCTAGATTTTATGGTCACTAGATTTTCATTGATGATAAATTTGACTTGCTGATGTAAGAAAGATACAACAGCTTTGGTTACATGTATCCAAGGCCTACCTAGCAGCATGTTGTATAAAGGATGGATATCCATCACTTGCAATGTCACTTGGAACAGATGTGGTCCAATGATCACTTTAACAATAATATTTTTAATAATTGGCTTGGATAACCCATTATATGCTTTAGCAGTCATGGTACTTAGCCTTATATGAGAGATGTTAATAGGCATTCTTATACCTCATTAAAAACTTTTTGGAGAGCATTCTTATGCAAGTCTAAACTCATAATTAATCATGATAGATAAATCCCGACTGATATATTTTTCAACTGACCCACCATTATATTTTCTATGCTTTATTAGTTTCATAAACTCATTAGCATACTCTTCACTAACTAGCTTGTTAACCTCAATTATCTTAGTCAATTCTACCATATATTTTCCTTTGCCTTTACTATGATTTTCTAGTTCTTCAAGAATAAAACATCTCCTACTTCGAGTTGACCCTCCTATTTAAACATGGAAGATAGAAGTATAACTCTTGATATGAAAATAATACACATACTCATATGTTTGATCAAGTTTATATCATTATAAGAATGGTGGTTGCAAAGGTATTAAAGGAACATGTATATCGTGGTAGATACTAAATAACTATTGGTACATTTTACTAAGGGGTATAGGTAGTGGTATAAGTTTTTATTGGCTTCCTTAAAAAATTTTATGCGGGTGAGAGGTAGTCTGTCTAATTATTTAGTGAGTTGGTTTAAATGTTGGTTTGGCTTATAGAGAAAAGGTGAGGTAAAATTCATATTGGATATGGCATGGGCAGGAGCAAATGTTTTAAAGTAGTAGTTGTCTTGGTAATTTTTCTTCCTTTCCTTGCATCCACTTTCGACATTGTGGACTTCAATTTCTTTTTTTCTTATTAGAGTCAACAATCTTACCCACTAGGATAGTCTGTTTAAATTTTTTAGCTATAACAACTAGGTTAGTGAAATGTTGTACAAAGCTTCTAACCAAGTATTTGAAATATGAGGCCTTAAAGGTGTTGGAAAATAAATTGACCATCTCATTTTTCAATAAAGGATTAACCTATGCAGTTGTTTCATGCCACCTTTAAGCGTATTTCCTTATGGACTTTTGTTGCCCTTCTTCATAGCTTGTAAGCTTAACCTATTAGAGGTCATGTCCATATTGAATTTATATTGCCTAATAAAAGCATCAACCAAATCCTTTCAACCTTTTACTCTGGTATTGTCCAATCATATATACCAAGTGAGGACAAGATCACTTAGACTATCTTGAAAAAAATAAATCAACAACTTTTCATCTTGAACCACCTCAACCATTTTATTGCAACATGCTTTGATATGGGTTATCAGGCATCGAGTTCTAGTATATTTGATAAATTCTGGCACTTTTAAAAAAATTTGGAATGATAACATTAAGAACTAAATACATCTCAGCAGCCTTTAAATGATTATACAAGTTAGTTCCTTTAATTTCCCTCATCCTTTCCTCCTAGACAACTAAATTTTCCAAGTTATTTTATCTTATTGCATTGTCCTTTTAAGACTCCTCCATTTTCAAGTCTATGGCAGAAGGCATCCTTATAGGACACACTAGTAAAGTAGATGGAAAACAGACAACATGTTGAGATTCAGGTGATGCCCCTTTTATCCTCAGATTCTATGGATTGAAAGAAGTTATAGGCATCAATGCAAATTGAGTTATGACTGTTGGATAAATGGATGTTTTTTTTTTGAATTTAGACCTCAAGGCTTGTTTAAGTATACTGGTAAACTTTGTGACATATTTTTTAAGATTCTTTAACTTCTTTTTATGTTGGGCCTCTAATAGGACTTTTTCTTTCTTCTCTATTTGTCTTCTTCTCAGTCGAGTGTTATAGGTGCAACTTAATAGAGGGACCTATATTTCACCTAAATATGTAGAATATGGCAATTTATAAGAATATTTATGTGAAATGCATGACTATAGATGTATGAAAAAGGTATATTGGATATGGATTCGCCCTTCATGGGTGTGATTGTTATTCTTTGGATATGCAATTGAGCAAGAACTTGATACCTTTATTATGTTGCTAAAAGGAGATCTAACCAGCTTTTTTTCATCTGGGTTTTTAGCCATACATTTTATCTTTTAAGAAAAAAAACTTATCCATACATATGTTCAAACCAAATATAGGTCTCATTTTTTTTTATTAATCATCAAAATTTCTTTCATTACAATGGAAATTCCTCTAACTAGTCATTAGCTGAGTAAAGGCACTACTTTTGTTAGCTATACCTTTTTTAAAAAATCATCAATATCATTTATGCTTCTTTGATATTTTATGATGTCTTCTCTGACTTAAAGAACCTTTACTCATAGCCTATAAGCCTCAATAACAACTCTATTAATGTGCTCTTGGAATTCCCTTATCCTCTTAAAAAAAAAATTATTTCTAGATTAAGTATTATTAGTAGTTTCTAATGATTGATTGTGGTTTTCTAGCTTTCTTTTCCTCTCTAACAATTGTTTAGTCTTCATCATTTCTTTTATCAACTTAGCTCTCCATGCCTACACTTTGATCTTATTGCCACTACATTTGACTTTCAAATCTTCATGACTCCTAGCTATCTTCTTAACTCTAGCTAATTCAACCTTGGCATTTGCTAGTTAAGCTTTAAGCTCATCCAAATCATTTAACTAAATTTTCAGGGTTGTCATAGTCTTAACAGCTAATTCTTCCTAACACTCAACTTTTTCTTTATAATTTACCATGTCCTGATCAGCTGCTTTTTATGCCTCCAGCTCATCCATTGCCTTCATCTAGTCTTGAGCCACAAAGTTTTTTTTTCCTTAGTTATCTTTCTTGTGGCCCTTTCTTCAGCTAACTAATGCTAAAAGACAATCTCAGCTTTTCATTTGTTTTAATCTTAATCTATAACAACTTTACATATTCTTTCAATTCTCCCTCACCATCCATATTCTTCCTCTGATTGTCCCTAGTTTTAGAAGTTCTTGTCATATTGATTACTTTTTCATTACCCCATATGATATATTTTTCACTAATTATGGGATTTATTACTTCAACTTTCTTTTTTCTCAGCACCAAGGATTTCCAATCTTGTCTCATGTTCTCTAGCACCTCCATAACAGCCTCTTTGTAAACTCCTGAAAACTTAGCCAAACCAATTGTTCTAAGAATGCTTTGTATGCCCCCAAGCTATCTTGCAACCAAAATATAGCAAATATATCCAGTCATTTTGATTAACACTCAGGGTTTCTTCCTACATCCCATTAAGCATATCATATCTCTCATCCACAAGGATCTTCAATTAAACTTGTTTTATGGAAGTTCTTGCAATTTCATCCTCCAGTCATCCTTAAAAAAATTGACTTTTGGTCAAACCACAAAAAATTTCTAAATATAGGAGTCACAGCCTCTATATGACTCACCATCTAGATAAATAGATTTGGGGCACAACATCTCATGGAGCCCTTCCTAGTTTTTCTATAATGGTTGATATATGGGATTGTCTCATCCAAGATTGCAGCATAGGGGTTAATCTTGGTATTCTTATACTCAACAAACAAATTGGTTTCTTCCAAATTGATAATTCCAACAGTAAAGGGATATAATTCTATATAAATATCCTTAAAATCAATATTCTACACTTCTCCATTCTAGCATTTGGATCAAACTTTTTTGCAATTAGCAACTCCTCTAGTTGTTTCCATCTTAAGCCTCCATAGTTTTTTCTCTCTATATTTGTTCATCTGATTGATTCCTAATAGCTTAGCAAGTTCTTCTAGGATATTCTTGGTTCTTTGGTGAAAGTATACCTTGTGAACATCTTCAGAGAAATATATCAAGATATCATACTCCTCAATAGTATATACCATAACTACATCTCTGAATGTAAACCATCGATAACGAGGTCCTAAAAGTGTATTAAGGCTTTTATGGCCAATGATAGCATTGGCACCTTCAAAAGGTGTAAAATCCTCTCATTCATCTTGGTAAATTATGTCTAATCTTCTAGGCATTTGATGAGCTGGACCATTTTGCTGACATCATTTACCACACATATTGTATCCTTAAGTTATGGTATCTCGCTAACATCCCAACTAGGGTAATCTCCCTCCATCAACTGCAGTGATTCGGACTCATGCTCATACTCAATAGTAATGATCTCACAATCAGGGCCATTATGTCACCTATAAGCCTTGAAATTAAAATGCTACATGTTAAACTTGCCTTGGTGAAATTTACAAAGGGCACAACCTAAAGGTAGACTCTAGACATTAGGTGTATCAAGGTAGGTTATTACCTGGTCTTAAAAGATCTTTCATATGCTTAATAATCATCCTTGAAAGGTTGATATGAGGCTTACAAAAAGGGTAAAGATAGAGGCTCTGAATAATATCATATTGGCATGTCACTGCCAAGTAAATAATTAAACAAGAGTTGGATAGTTCTAATAGTCTTACCCAGACTAAAGTTATTGGGGGTACCGTCACTCCTCTACCTAACCTAAAGTTGATATTGTGTGCATTCAAAGTATAGTGCACGGTGTGTGAATGCACAAGTTTATATCCAATATATGCATGATAAAGATGTCAAAAAAGATAAACAAACAAACACAACATAATAAACATCGTAGAAATTAACAAACAAAAGGCGAAGCTTAGTCTAATATTTTCCCCAATAGAGTTGCCATTTTGTTGCTACCTAACATCGCAGCGACCTTTTAAAAAAATAAATATTTGGCATCTTGTTCTTAGAGGGGAAAAGTCTTGTTTAAAAAATCATCACCTAATACTATGATCACTAAGAACTATAACTAGTCAACAAATATTATATGGTACAGGATTGATTACGTAAAAAAAAAGATATTATCATCCATATAACGTCTTAACTGAGATAGGTTGCATTGTTGGTTTTTTCTTAAATTGTGAAGGGTAGGTTGTGTTATGTTATTGATAGTCTGCCCATAATATTCATGACTCTTGCGTCAATGAATATGCAACTAAAATCACGTTCAATCCTAGTGTTTGTAAGTATTACATAAAAAAAAAGTATGATATTCTTGACTTTAGCATCACGGAAAATTGAGCTAAAAATACTCTCAATTATAGTATTAGTGAATACTAATATTCCTAACTCTGATATCAATAGATATTGGACAAATAATATTTCTAATTCTGATATTGGTGAATATTGCTCAAATTTAATATATTTTACTATAGCGTCAATGAATATATTTTATTTTTTATGTTTCAAGCACTAGCTTATTGTGAGTCTATTAACCTTAAAAATTAGAATTAAAGGTCAAAATATTTTTTATTTGATTAATGAAAGGGAACAAGGTTACGTTATTATTTATTTAAAAACTTAGATATGTCAGTTCAATAGACCTTTTAATTTAAAAAAAAATTAATGAACTTAATAAACTTATTATAAAGCTAAGAAATAGGTGTGAAATGATGAAACGGGTGTGAAATGATGAGCATTTGATTGACTTTTCTTTCTTGTAAAAAAGCTAAAAAGACAAATGTTTTTTTTTTGTACAATGATGAGGCATGCAAAAACAAAAATGTAACTATTGGTATTTTTCAACATTTAACAGACTTGGTCATGCCATTTTTTATAAACTAAGTTCTGTAAAATCTCATTTTGTTTTTTT
>Ga0325404_1005612_pt1 | contig 13195 bp, 3 predicted proteins | sample PopdelMetagenome_18_FD_205664 | JGI IMG/M metagenome (GOLD analysis project Ga0325404, IMG submission 205664) | Populus deltoides microbial communities from Bellville, Georgia, United States - Xylem-Control-R1 | ecosystem: Host-associated > Plants > Phyllosphere > Stem > Wood/Secondary xylem... | reverse complement strand
GCATCACTAATTTTGTTAGTCTCATAAGAACTAATATGTATTTAATAAATATTTATTTGATGACAAAAAAAATAATTAGTGAGCAAGAAACTTGAGATTTTGGGCTCAACTATAAAAACATAATGAATTTTTTTTTTAGTTCTCTAACAAAATGGTGTTTTTATGTATAAATGATAAAATTGTTAACTTTTTTATTGTAATAATGATAAAATTGTAATTTTTGTTTTTTTAAAAAAAAAACAAGTTTTCCTTATATTTTTTTGCTTTTTATAGTTAGAATTTTTATCATTTTATACTTATTCTATTTATCACCATTTGTTTTTTTATCTTTATTTTTTTAATACTTTTTTAGTTTTTTTTCTTTACATTTTTTTTGAAAAAGAACTGTTATTTTTTTATTCTTTATATTATATTTATCACTCTATATTTGACCTATTTATATCGTTTTTTTTTGTTCTTATCAATATTCTTTTGTAATTTGTTTAAAAAAAACATTCTTTACACTTTTTTTAAAAAAAATTATTATACAAAGATTAAGAAAATAAAGTTTCATTGTAGCAATTGCAATATTATTTCATTCTTCTCTACATTAAATGTTAGCTTGAGATCTTATATATTTTTATTAACATATATAATATTTACTATATTTTATTATATATAAGCATCGAATTTTGGTTCATAATTATATTTGTTACTTGATGTTAAAAATATGTTAATAACACCTAATATATTTTTTTGCGATAGAAAAAAAAATTCACCTTGCAACAGGGCAAGTTGAATGGACGCGTTAACACTTTGTTTTTTTGCATTTATTGACACAAATGGTTCTCGATGTATTTAATTAAATATATGCATAAGCCTTTTGATTTATAATTAGATTTTTTTAAGAAAAAAGCACATTTGAAAAGCTTGCATATTTATTAGTTTTGTTGTCAAAAACATTATCTGATCCGCGGTAAAGTGCAAGTCGCATAACTAGTCCTTGTCTAAATTAATGCAAAAAAAACCGAAAGGGATCAGTTATTTATTTTGAACATAGACTCAAAACATTATAGATTGGAACAATGTTTTGACCTCTTTTCCTTTCTTGACAAAATTGACAAGGATTGCCTTCATGGATATTTTTGTCTTTTCCATAAGGTTCATTAGGTATTGCCTAATTAATCGAAGGTAGACTGGTCAATACATATCTTTTTACATAATATAATGATTTTTTTATCCTTGAAAGTAAAATGGCATATATCCCTGACTTGAGGGTATTTTTTACTTTTGATGTTTAATTGCACAATAAATTACTGATATTATCCCTGGAAACCAAAACAAAGAAGCTATAATACAGGGGCATTTGTGTATTTTTTTTCTTTTGCTTTTCAGTAATAACCAATTTGATAGAGGAGTCGATGTGTCTTTTACTAAATATATAATATTATTTACATAATTTACATGGAGGTACATGGGAGCTCCAAGAATGTTGCAGCCGTACATATGACAGATTTACTTGGTCAAACAATGGCTTTCAAGGCGGTGATAAAATTCTTCGGGTTGTCCCTACCTTTTAAGACTGTTTCTTCTTCTTTTTATCTCCTTTTCTCTTTTAACCTAGAAAACCACAATGACTCTAAAAAAATTAATGCAACTCTCCAATTAGTTTTTTCTTCAAATTTAGTCTATGCTCTTGTAATTAGTATTTTTTTATTTAAAATAAATTATAAAATTAGAATTGTTTTTCAATTTCACCCCTATGGATTTTTTTATATATGTTAAATTTGGTTCCTGCTCTTTTAATTGCTATATATTTTATTTGAAATGGTTTTTATTTTTTTTTCAATTTCATCCTCTTTTATTTTTTTTTCCTATCAAATTTGGTCCTTATTTTTTATTACTATTTTTTTACCTTGAAAATGTTTTTAGTTTATTTTTTTTATGATTTTATCCTTCTAAATTAAATTTATCGGATGCTGAGCTTCTTGATTGAGCTCGGGTCTAGAGCTTAATGGATTAAGAGTTTGAGATGTTAATCCGGGTTTAGAAGATTTGCCTAAGTTGTTTTTTTAATTTTTTTAATTTCATTTTCCAATATTGTTTTTCTCTTTCTACGAGATGTTTTTTGTCTTTTTGAGAATAGTATGGATTGTCTTGAGTTTTTTTTCCAATCTTTTTCTAGATCTAGATTTTTTAAAAAGAATTTTTATTAGATTAAATTAATTCTTTTCATCCTTTAATATTAAATTGGTCTGCTATTACCTTGGGTTTTTTCCTGTCTTTGTTAGATTTTTCTTTTTTAAAAGGGATTTTGTTTTTTAATTAAATTTATTTATTTCATCCTTCAACATCAAGTTGGTCGGATATTGAGATCCTTGGTTGAGACCAAGTACTAATTTAATAGGTTATGAGTTTGAGAGATTAATCTGAATTTAGAAAGTTCAAACTTCAACCGGATTTGCTTAGATTTTTTTCTTTTTTGAGCTTATTTTTTTCTCAATCTCAATTTTTTTTTGCTTTTTTTTTTCACTCTATGGGATTTTCCATTCATTCTGAAAAAAAACACAAGCTACCTTAGGCTTTTTTTATATATTTGTTCAATTTAGATTTTTTTATAAGGATTTTTATTTTTTAATTAAATTAAATCACTTGATTGAATATAAGTATGAGATTCACTTTATGATATTTTTTTATCTTGCTTTCCGAGCCATTATTTTGACAACACAGGTGATCTTTTTCAATGACTTTAATCTTAGATTTTTCTTACTTCTTTGAAAATGTTGATGTAACATGAATATCCTTTTTTTTTGTGAAAAAATTGGCTTAGCCAACAATGTAGCGCGAGCCATCTAGCTGGTTAGCTTTTCACTATAGCAATGAATAGTGAAATGCCAAGCCTTTTTTCACTTTGGTCCTTAAAAGTTTTGAGGATTTTTTTTTAATTTCAATTTTTTTAATCCCATCCTACAACATTGGATTTATTGGGTATTGAACTTCATAATTTATTTTGATTTGTTTTCTATGGAGTTATCTTGCTCTCATGACCCGGGTCGCAAGTTTTGCGGGTTAGTTGTATTGATTTGGATTATTTTTTTATTTGATTTTTTCCCAACGTCACCCTTCAACATTAGATTGATTGGGAATACGGTTTCATAATTGTTTTTTGATTTATTTTCTATAGGGTTATCTTAGTCTCATGATTTAGGTCACATGTTTTATGGGTTAGATAGGTTGACTAAGTCTTTTTTGTCATTTTTTTAATTGAATATATTTAATTTCATCCTTTTATATTGGGTTGATTGAGAATTAGAATTTATATATTTTTTATTTCTTTCTATGGAGTTATCCTACTCTCCTGACCCGAGTTTGACTGGTTAACCCAAGTTGAATCAAGTTATTTTTTTTGTCATTTTATTTATGTGATTTTTTTTTAATTTAATCCATCTATATTAGGTTGATTGGGAATTGAACTTCATAATGTTTTTATTTTTTTCTATGGAGTTATCATGATCTTATGACTTAATTCGTATGTTAGGCTAGTTAACTCGAGTGTTTTTTTGTCTTTTTTTAGTTGAATTTTTCTCGTTTCATTCTTTAATATCGGGTTGATTAAAAATAAGACTTCATATTTATTTTTTTTATCTATGAGTTTATTCTAGTCTCATGACTCGAGTCACGGGTTTGGTCAGTTGACTTTAGTGGTATTTTATGTCCTTTTTTAATTGATTTTTTTTTAAAATTTTATCATCAACATTGGGTTGATTGGTAATTGAACATTATAATTTATTTTGATTTGTTTTCTATGAGGTTATTCCAGTCTCATGACCCAAGTTTAGTAGGTTAACTCAGGCTGACTCAACTCATTTTTTACTTGATAATTGCTTTTAATTTCATCATTCAATATTGAGTTGAATATTTTTTTGATATTTGCTTTATATAGGGTTATCAAGGTTTCATGACATGGGTGGCGGATTTGATAGGTTAACCTATGTTGATTCAAGTCAATCTAATATGTTGTTGTTTCAATATTTAAAAAAAATATTGTCTTGATATTTTTAGCCAAACTATATTTTTATCATCATTCTTGTATTTGGACATGCCAAATCAATCAAGTCATATCAGACAGTTCTTTTATAGTTAAAAAAATCTCTACCAAAAAAATAAATTAACAACACCTGGATATTTTTTATGTTAAAAGAAAAAAATGATCTAATCTGCAGCGCAGCGTAGACGATGATCTAGTAATAGTTAATTACCACTCTCTTTCACACTAAATGAAATTATAAATCATTAGATACTCGATATAAGGATGTGATGTTGGTAAAATAAAACTGATGTGTGCAGGAGCGAAGCCAGAACATTAGGTTAGAGGGGGCCAAATTAGAAAAAAAACAATTAGGAAGGGGGTAAAAGTTAAAATCTACCAATTTTAGGGTTAAATTTTATAATTATTCAAGGGGGAGACGGGGGGGAGATTTTGAAGGGGCTGAGGTCGCTGCTAGCCATCCCCTGTCTTATGATATAATAGATATTTATGATATCTTTTATCTAATAGACATTTATGATATCTTTTACCTGGTAGTATTTTATGATATATGCTAGTTATTGCACCCTCGTATTTCCCGAGCTTAGAATGCTTACTTTTGTATGCAATTTAGAGTGAAACTTTAATTTTTGTTGTCGCACGTCAAAAAAAAATCATCCGCGCGGCGTCGGCTGGCGATTTTATCGTTGTTCGTTTTGCTTTGATTTGATTGGTTCATTGGAGTCGCCACCTAGTAATTGATTGCGGGCTACTAGGATACCGGATGTACTGGTCTTGTTAGAGATTCATGGGGTAAGGGACTGGTTGTGGTTAGGGAAGATATTAGCACCCCTAACGCACCCTACCTAAGGTAAGCTGCTTCGTAGACTTGATGCGTTTTAAAAATAAAATTTTAGCACAATTCTAAGGCTTTGATAAATCAGTTATTAGTTCCCAAAATATATATAGATACATGTTCTATATTTTTATGGGAAATACAACATAATTTTTATCTGTCTTTTAGATATTTGTACATATAAATAAAAATATTAAATTCATTTTTTTTTTAATTCAATAACATACATAAAAAAAATACACAAACACACACACACACATCTCTCTTTTTTATCATTGTTTTATCTTTCTTTCTTTTCTTTTCTTTTCTTTTACATCCACAATACAAAATACAATTCCAAAACAAATAAACAAAAGAATTACATTAAAATTACAATAACATAATCTAAAAATTACAAAACAGTCCCTAAAACTCCAGAAATTGCAGGGAAGCCCTTCTGGAACAGCATGAACAGTGGCGGCGCTTCTTCCCACGCACCACCGTCACTGGCGGCGCGTGGATTCACGCGCCGCCGCCGATGAAGGTGGCAGAACCAGTGGATCGGGGCCTTCTTCCTCTTCTCTGTCTTCCTACGCCGGCGGTGAAGGTCACCGTCACCTGCAACAGAGGAAACAACGCACAACAACAATTGATTTTAATTCTTTTGTTTTGCAGATCTGCTTCTTTCTTTGCATCTCGATTTTCTTTTCGTTTCCCCTTGTTCTCTGTTTTAATAGGCCGGCGGTGTGACCATAGGGCTGCTGACCTTTGGGTTTTATCCGGTCTGCAGCTGTTGGTGGCCGGTGAATCTGTGGATGGCGCTGTGCAGGAGGAGCTGGAGGAAGATGGCGGACGGATCCAAGTCTGTGAGCGCCGCTGTGTTCGGGCTGGTCTGGAGGTGGAGGCTGTGGGTCCGTGGCCGGCTGCTGTGGTCAGGCCTGTTCGTTGACCCGGCGAGGAAGGCCGATGGTCGGCTGAGAGAGGAAGATGACAGGGATCGGGGGGGGCTGCTGGACCTTCGATGAGGACGGCTGGTTCGAGTGGCCGGTGGTGGAGGCGTCTGTGTTGTCGGCTGAGAGAGGGGAGGCTAAAGTGAGGGTCGGCGGCTGGGGAAGAGGCAGAATAATGAGTGATGGTCTTGGGAGATGTGGAAACGGTGGGTGTTGTCTGTGAAGGGGAGGCTGATTCGTGGCTGTTGTTGGTCTTTGGCCGGTTGATGAGTGAAGATCGGGGAAAGAGAGGAGGTGAGGGGCTGTCTTGTGTGGGCAGTGGGAGGCTGTAGGGAAGGATGAAGATGACCGGGAGTGGAGCGGCCAGAAATGAAGAAAAAAAAATCTGATGAGGGGGGAGCGGCGGCTTCTTCACTGGCTAGGGTGAGGGAGAAGAGAAAAAATGTTCAGCCCCCCTAGGGTTTTTTGTTGCCCCTTTAATTGCAAAATTGCCCCCCCTTGAAAATTCAGTGTAGCATGGTATTTATAGGAAAAGTTTTGCTAGGTTTTCAAACTAGTCCCTCAACTTTTCCTTTCCTTCTCTTTTCTTTTTTTTTTGTAAATTTTGATTTTTCTTATTTTTTTGTATTTTTGAAAGCGAGCACATATCAACATCGACTCAATGCGGAAAATCAATGATTTTAAAAATGACGCGTGAAAAGTTGAACGCGTTCCAAATGTCTTTGAAAATTTAAATTCTTTTGAGATGACGTTAAAAATGCTAAAAACGATGCAAATATATCAAAAATGCATTTTTTGGGTTTTCATTGTTTTTTTTTGCTATTTTTGGTTTTTCTGAAGATTTATCAAAACATGGGTCAAAAATTGGGTAGCAACATTTGTTAATATTTCAATGTATAATTTATAATGGTAAACTTGTATGGTAATACACTTTCAGTTAAGTTTAATGGATTGATGCTGGGAAAAAATGCTTGACCTTTCATAAACAAACCATAATATTATATTTTATAGAAGTGGTAGTTTTAAAAATAATAACTAATAAATAAATAAATATTATTATTAATGAAGAGATGATTCAAAATAAAATATTTGATAGGATTTAAATCTAGCACCTAAAAAGTCACTGAATGAAGAAAATTAGATCAACTATTTAGATAGAGATTGTCGTAGGGGACATTAATGCGACTTTTTTGGTAAAAAAAGATAAAATTAAAAAAAGAAGTCGTCATCAGTTTTATGGTAAGTGGTTAGTTATGCAATTAGAAAGATAACAATCACCTTATACATCTCACATAAGATAAGATGCTTTGTTGTTTCTCATAAACATAAAAAGTGCTTATTATGCTCGATATTGCCTAAACCTAATGTTTTCATTTTAAATTTAAATTAAATAATGGTTTTTAGGTTTAGTCCCAAAGATACTCTAACCCCTACTTTAACTAAAAGACAAGTGTTTGGCCTTATATGAACATGCAATTGCCAATTTGAATACCCGACAATCAACCTTCAAAGATAGGAGTTGAGAACAGGTCATCTAATCCTAAATTGAGCTTTCATGATATATACCAGCAAATACATCACAAGAAACAAAAATATCAAAACAATACACTAAGAAGTATGAATGTGTACGCGCTAGTTCCATTACCTGCTAATCAACATCCAATGATAAGGGCCAATAACAAGTAACATAATCTTAGGTTGAGTTAGTCACCAATTAAAATATCTAATTATCAACCTTCAAAGATAGAAGTCGAGAAAAGTTATACAATCCCAGGATGGGCTCTTCACATGTATTACAATGCATACCCCATAGCTATAAACAAAAATACTAAAAACAATATATGAATACATACCCACCAATTTCATTACCTAATTATCAACATCCAAGGATAGGAGCCAATAATAGGTAGCCTAATCCTGGGTCAATTTCTCAAATAAAAGACAGTGAATACACACAACAAACATACAAGAAAAATTTAACATTTAAAATGGATATGCAATCTTTATTTTGAAACATGTTCTTATTTCAACTTAAATAAAATATCAATTCCCTCATAATTTTATACCCTCAGGGTTATCAAGTAATGGTACGAATCCACAACACTTTATTTATTCAACTATATTTGCAAACACCAATAATATTATAAATTATCCATAAAATAAACAAAATCAAGGAGTTAAGGTTAAAAAATGACCTTCAAGTGCTTTGGAAATTGGACGAGAATTGCTAGAACTTGATGAGGCAACGTCGGCGTGTGCACCTCACACCATTAAGTGGGTGTTGTTGTTGGTGCGTGAATCCATGCTCCTGTGGAGATGGAAACATGTGAATGGCTGGGTCAAATACATATCTTTATTTTGTTTTTTTTTTTTTTGTTATGGTATGGATGTTGTTCGATTAGTACTGTATGAGTGGTCTGGCCATCGATGGTGAGGAGAAGATGGTGTTCGATAGTTGTAGTTTTGGTTTCTATGGTTCAAAAAATATAAAAATAGAGAGGGATGGCGGGAGGTGAGGTTTGTAGGGGTTTGATATGATGTTATTATATACTAGATTCTTACATGAGAGAAAATCAAGAAGAGGGACTGTCAGTTGAAGATATAATTTTATATGTTAGGTTTTTTTTTGTCTTTTTTAGGTTCCTTTTGTTTTACAAAAAGGTCTCCTCTTAATCTTTAGTTTTTTTGCTCTTTCATTTATAATATTAGGGCTCCTAGTAAAACATGAAAAGAATAAATAGGAAAAAAAGTATTTGGAAGTATTTTATTTTATTTTCTTAGTGAATTAGAATCCTTTTATAATTTTTCCAATCTCAACTTAATTCTCTCTATATTTTTTTTCTCTTTTAATCGAACCTCCCCTTAAATTATTCAGTCCTTAGTCATCTTGGTCTCATTTTTTCTTGCCTCTCATTTCACTTCCTAAAATTTTATTTCTTTTTTATCTATCTTGACACATAAAAATAAAATAAAATGAACAAAAGTGCTAAAAACATGAAATTAATGGGAATTAACTGAATTGCATTAAGAATACATTATTTAGAATTTTTGTATATTTTTAAAATACATGGAAAACTTAGGGGTAAAAAATATGTTATGACAACTATCATCTCTTTACAATACTAACAGATTCTTAATGCATCAAAGTATTGTTTCTAAATGTTCTTAGTTAATGCTCTATTAATATTGTAAATTAATTGGAGTTCTTAAGACTGATACATATTTTGTCTTTTCTTTATAAAAGAAAATAGTTGTTCTCATAAACTCAGATATGAGAGATATTTGAAATCAATATGTAAGTGCTTGTCAGGTGATATGTATACTAAATTGACCCTTATGATGATTTTATATGGAGAAATCACATGTGTCTTTAAAAAGGCTCATATGATAATTGTGTAAGTGATCTATAGACTTGAGATCACTAAGTTATCTTATATAGAAAATGTTATGTTTTGATCCTGATTGCATATTGTTCTAATCAAGGATAACAAACAAGCATATATTGGGTATAACATGAGCTATATAAAAGTATTTGAGTGATAAAGAGATGATTCATCATCATAGGTAAATTAGAGAAAATATTTTACATGTTCTTAAATAGTTTTGATTGTGGAATCCTTGTAATACGGTGGAATGAGATTTGAAAAGAGTTTCAAATTTTATTTAAATGATCATGACTATAGTGTTAAGAACAAATGTGATTTGATACAATAGACATATTCCATGTTATAATGTCTAAATCAAAACATTCTTGATGAATGAATAATAATTACATTAAGAAATTGCTTACTCAAAGGTTAAGTCAGGTCACATATGAATTTTCTAATATTTAGGGGATCATGTCACATTGTTAAACAGTGCATTTGATCTTCAAATATAGATCAATCAATTTTTGAATTGATAATAAATTAAATTATTTAGTCTTAATTTATTTATAAGGTTATTAAGTTTTCCCTATAAATAGAATGTTATACCTTATATTTTATACACATCATGTATTGTATATACTTCACCCATATAAAAAGGCAAAGTAGAGAAAATAAAGAGTTAGCACTCAAAGCATAACGATCCTTTTCTTCTAAAAAAGGTTTAAGAGATTTTTTACTGATGGTTCGTGTGAATTACTATTAGAGACCACATATTTGAAGGACTTGTGATTTGTGATAACTCAGTTTTGAATAAACTAATCAAACCTTAGAAAAAAGATATAATCTTCAGGTAATCTTCGCTCAAAACTTAAATGACCCTTGATTGTTTAACAAAATCCTTAGAACTTCCAATTTCTTAAAAAAAAATTATTGTTTTCGTTGCTTTTAAGTGTTTTGAGAAACCTAATAAAGTAATAGAGCTATTGTTAGATAATTAGAGTTATTGATTGTATGTTTTGATTGCTATTGTTATTTATGAATTAATTTTATGTGCAAAGTTATTTTTCTAAAAAATAAGTTTTTTCTCTTTAAATTTTCAAAAAAAAGATCCTTGGTTACTATTTTTGTCAGATTTGATCGGAATCTATAGAAAACACTGTTCAGATAGCTTTGAAATACACAAGAAATAGCACTAGTGTTGCTAGCGTGCCTAGTTGTGCTGCGCACATAACTAGTTATTGCTAGTGGAAAAGGCAGCATGCCATGGCTATTAGCACTGTCAATAGCTTCGTGGGAGACTCCTGCCTCGTGATAAGGCAATATAGTGTAAGGGATTGTCATTGCACTGTATGTAGAATAACAATAACCTTCTTTATTATTATCATTTCTATTGAGCAAGAAAAATGAGAAAAGGAGAAAAAGTATAATCTTGCACCTGCAATTATGTTTAGGGTTTCAGGTAAAATTAATATTCTGCACTTACATATTTAAAATTCTGGTTTTTTATTAAAATGAAAACTATAAAATAAATTAATTATGGAATTAATTTTTCTAATTAGATTATGATTGAATTAAAGTGTTTAATTTATTTTTTTCTTATTTTTGAAATATCCTAATTGGATTAGAATTTTATTAAAGCTATTAATTAAACTATTTTAGAAAAAGTTATTTTTTTAAAAATAATAGGAGTTTTTTAGCCCCAAAAAATTATTTAATTGATTTTAAAATAGTTTAGGATATTAATAAGTATTTTGATATGATTATCAAGTCTTGAAAAACAGTTTTCGAAGAAAGTTTTATGTAATTGATCCTAAAATAGTTTAGGATGTTAATAAAAATTTTAATATGATTAATTTTCTTATTAAATCTTGAAAAATAGTTTTTCAAGAAAATATATATTAAATTAAATTTATAAAGTTTAAGAAATTATCAAATTGATTTTGATTCAATTTCTCTAATTTTTAAAACATTATTTTTAAAACTTCACACAAAGCCAATAATTAGAATTGAAGCACACAATATATTTATTTATGCTTATCAATATGTTTTTATGCATGATTGATAATTATGGACAATGATGTTTTTATTGGTTGAATGGTTATAATCAAGGGTGTTCTTTCTGTTTTGTTCGGCGTTATGTGTTTTTTATTGAAACGATACATTTCGATTTCAAAGCATTTCAATGTGTTGTTTTGGGATTGTATTGTTCACCCCCCAACACACACACACACACACATATTCAACATGTATAATCCCAATTATAATTGAAAAATAAATTAACTTGAAATTATGCCATTCAAATTTTAAACACAATTATCTAAACATGCTTTTTAAAATCCAAACATTCTTGTTTAGTAACTACTAGATTGTTGGCCGTAACGTTGTGGGTTGAATCAATGATTTTAATGTAAAAAGAAACATCAAGGCGTAACTAACATTTTTCTAATAGAAAATAAGTTTAAACTTTATAGGAGTTGACTTGATATGACCTAATTGACTTGACTGATCCAAAGACAATTTAGACGACTGATAAAAATATAGTTTGACTCAAAAGAAATTTAAGATAACATCTTAAAAAAAAAATTAAGACAACAACATATTGTATTGACCTGTATCAATTTAAGTTAACCTTTCAAATACACGACTTGGATCATAAGACTATGATAACTCTAAATAAAACAAATTGAAACAAATTATGAAGGTTAATTCTTAATGAATCCATTATTGAATGATAAAATTAAAAATAACCCAATATAAAAAAAGGACACAATAAAACAACATAAGTCTATTTAGGTTAACTCATAAAATTCAAATTAGAATTATAAAGTTAAGATAATTTTATAGAAAATAAATTAAAATAAATAATAAAACTTAATTTATAATTAATTAAATATTTAAAATATTAAATTATAAAACTAAAATATAATTCCATAAAATATTAGTCAAAGCCTTTTATTGAGTCCAAAATGTTTGATAAACATAGTCGAGTTCAAAAATTTCACTACATCAGAAGGATTTGCCCTTGTCAGCTAAATTTTTAAGATGATGTTGATGCACAAGTACGGTGCCTCTAGCAACTCGATGTGACTTTTGCAATTTAAGTGACCTTTACAGAATCTTTGTCAGCTTGAGTTTGCAGAGCTTTCAAAGCACCAGTGACAGTAGGATTGGAATAGACCAAAACATCACTGTTTAGACTCAAGCTATCCATTGTCTGGGAGGCACCATCTTTAAAATCTCATGAGAATTCCAACTATCATTGGAATACATTGTTATTACCTAAATTGTCTTTCTACCAAAGCTAAGGCATATCATACCCATTGCAGCTCAGTGGTTTTGATAGGGTTTGTCCTGTTTATATGCTCTGGATTCGAGTTTTTGTATGTATACTTGTTATCCCCGCGGTGTCTTATATATTTATTGGGTTTGCAGGATGTTCAGTGTATCCGAGAATTAGTCATGGTGCGCGTAAACTGACCCAGACACCCTGGGTTATCAAAAATAAAAAAACTTACATATCTAGTCACTTTAATAAAAGACACCCAAGATTTTTGTCCTTATTGAATTAAACAAAATTTTATGCAAGTTCAAGTTTAATTAATTAAATTCTAGATTTATTTTCTAAATATTATTAATTAAAATTATATAAATTTTATAGTAATAAGAGATTTACATTATTATTAATTTAAAAATTTATAAAATTAATTGAGATATATATTTATGAACACTTATATTAATAAATAAATAAATAAAATTCATGCTCATTTAAGTGGTTCTCTGGTTAAACTTGTTAAGTGATAGATTTTCAAATTTCTTAACTAATTTTAAGATCAAGTTTGTTTTTGCATTTTAAAAATATTTTTTTAAAAAATTAAATATTTTTAATTAATATTATTTTAGTGTTTTTTAATTATTTTGATGCACTAATATCAAAAATAATTTTTAAAAAATAAAAAAATAATTTTAATATATTTTTAAATAAAAATAATTTTAAAAAATAATCAGAAATTCCAAATATAGTCTAACTGCCTCCAAT
>Ga0325404_1005611_pt1 | contig 13196 bp, 7 predicted proteins | sample PopdelMetagenome_18_FD_205664 | JGI IMG/M metagenome (GOLD analysis project Ga0325404, IMG submission 205664) | Populus deltoides microbial communities from Bellville, Georgia, United States - Xylem-Control-R1 | ecosystem: Host-associated > Plants > Phyllosphere > Stem > Wood/Secondary xylem... | reverse complement strand
AAGAAGAAGAAGAAGAAGAAGAGAGAGATGGCAATCTGATGGTGACACTAGCCAACATATCAGCAAATCTGTGCCATTGGCAACACATAGCGTGCAATCCAGAACGCTTGAGCAGCGACCTAGTCAGTCTTGCTGCATCTGATCCACCTTGGCCACCATCTTGCTCTCACTTTCCGGACCTATCTCTGCGACAACCCCAGCCCTGCCAATCTCTCCGATCTTTATTCCGATTCAGATAATGATTGGTGGATTATTGTGCCGTTGCCGTGAAATGAAGCCGGTCGTTGTGTCTTTGTTTAATAAACAGGAGAGGGATAGGTTCTATTGCCAAGTCTTATCTGATTACTCCACCCTTTGCTCAATCTGTGGAAGGACACTTCCCTCGTGTAAGGCAGTATTTGGTCATATGATGCGTGGGCATCCTAAGCAGAGGGTCTTTTCCACCGACCTGAGAAGGAAGAAGAAGGTGAGCAGCAGAATTTACAGAGACAGGTTAGTAGCTAAGAACCCACCCCCATTGAATCCTGAAACAGAGACCTTGCAGGAGAGGCGCAAGGATCCAACGGGAGTTACAATTTACATAAACACATGACATGGTGGTGATTTCTTGATTCAAAGACAGGAAGTGAAATTCTTTACCTCGTGAACAGCCACCCTGTGGCGGTAATGTCTGTCTGAAATGCCATGGACAACGACCTCGTGCAAAATGAAATGCTCATAAATATCCGCATCAAACTAAAAACCAAATCCTTTTTTGTCTTCGATGGTGTCTGTGGTTTACAGAAGCAAGTTGGGTTTATATAGATGCAAGAAAACTCCATTCAATATCTTTGTTTTTGCTAGATAATTTCGCCATTAAAACCTTTCCCGAATTCTCACATATTTTTACCATGAATGTCTTCTCTTATTAGACTATGAAATCAAGGATTTTAATTCAAAAGGAAACCTGCAGATATTACCTTCTCTGTTTGTGGATTTGTATCCTCTTTTGTTTTGTTGTTCCTTTTTTGACCTGATCATCACCAATTTATATTTTAATGGTTTAGATTAAATGAGATAAAAAAAATTAATATTAATATTTTATGTTATTAAAATACTTTAGCTTCTCATAAATATGTTGTATAGAATTAAGCATCTTTTTATTAAACATTTTGATTGAGTATTTAAATTCATGATCTCATGATAATGTGTTTTAATTTTACCAAAACATTTAATTGTAAATAGAAAATATAATGCAATAAAGATGTTTAATTTTTATTTAATTATATTGAAATAATAATGTTTCTTGCAAGAAAAGTAATAACCCTAACTCCATTGAAAAACAATTCTAGTATAATTCTTTTTTTATTAATATTTTTTTCAATTTTTTGTCCAAGGTTCCTAATAAAAATTAAAAAGAATTAGAATCATTAAAAAAATCTAGATGATTTGAAATAAGAAAAAAAAGCTTTCCTTTTAATTAAAACCTAGTTATCTCATTAATGCGCTTCCTTTTTCTTTGTAATATTTTGCCAAAATAATCATTTTAAAAAAAAAATAATTAACTTATCAAAACCATAAATGGAAATTTTAGTAAGAAAATGAAAAAAAATATATATTTCGATATTTCTTACATGAATGTATTAGAAAAGAAAAGAAAAGAATGATATACTACACATGCACTATATTAAAAAAAAAATTGAAAACAATTTTTTTAACTTATTATATGATTATAAAATAGCATTCGCAAACAAAACAATAAATAAAATTAAGAACTAAAAATATGTTTTGTTTTTAAAAAGTATCTTTTATTATTCACGCAATATTTCTGGTTTTTTTACCTAATTTTTTTTTTTATAAGAGCCATAATCCACTTAACAAGAAATTCAAAAAAGAGTATTTGTAGCAACTATAATAACCTGAACTTTATTTTCATGATGGCAAAAATAATAAAATAAATTTCATGGAAATTCACATAAAATAATTAACACAATGATTATTAACATCATAAAAGGCAAGAATCTAATTCAAAATTAAAGATCAATATTTAATTGATTGACATCTTATAGAATAATATCTCAAATATAATTTTGATCAAACTTTATAAAAAAAAAATCATGAAGAGCTATATAAAAAAAAGTTTCTGCTAATATTATAAAAAATTATCATAATTAATCTCATCTAAAAACAAATTTCAAAACTAAATGGTATTTAATGAAATAATTTTTGAAAATAAATGGTTGACCTAGGGTTGTTTAACAATTTTAAAAGATTAAATATTATTAAAAAAAAACTATTGATATTTACAATGTAGACATCAACTCGTAACGATCATCGCATTATTTAGGAGGCATGTGTTGGATTGTTTAGTTACCAAAATTAGGTGTCTATGTTGGTGTTTGGAGTGATACATCGTCCTTTTCATGTTGGTATGGTACGTGCTCGTGCTGGATATGCATTACATTTTTTATTTTCTTTTTTTTTTAATAATCTAGAAATCCATGTCGGTCCTTTAAAACCTGGATTGCACACTATGTGTTGCCAATGGCACATATGTTTAATTTTTATTTAATTAGATTGAAATAAAAATGTTTCTTGCAAGAAAATTAATAATCCTAACTCCATTGAAAAAAAAAATTCTAGTATAATTCTTTTTTTTTAATTAATATTTTTTTTCAAAAAAGTTTTCCTTTCAATTAAAATCCGGTTATCTCATTAATGCGCTTCCTTTTTCTTTGTAATTTTTTCCCAAAATAATCATTTAAAAAAATAACTTATCAAAACTATAAATGGCAATTTTAGTTAAAAAATAAAAAAATAAATATTTTGATATTTCTTACACAAATGTATTAGGAAAAAAAAAGAATGATATACTATACATGCACTATATTAAAAAAATAATAATTTGAAATTAATTTTTTTAACTAATTATATGATTATAAAAAAGTATTCAGAAACAGAATAATAAATAAAATCATGAACTAAAAATATGTTTCGTTTTTCAAAAGTATCTTTTATTATTCAGCAATATTTCTTGTTCTTTTACCATTTTTTTTTTTTGTAAGAGCCATAATCCACTTAATAAGAAATTCAAAAAACATTATTTGTAGCAACTATAATAACCTGAACTTTATTTTCATTATGGAAAAAAAATTTCATGGAAATTCACATAAAATAATTAACACAATGATTATTAACATCATAAAAAATCAATATTTAATTGATTAAAATCTAATAAAATAATATCTCAAATATAATTTTAATCAAACTTAAAAAAATTAAAAAATCATGAAGAGCTATATATAAAAAAAAAAGAGTGTCCGCTAATATTATAAAAAATTGTCATAATCTCATCTAAAAACAATTTTCAAAACTAAATGGTATTTAATGGAATAATTTTTAAAAATAAATGGTTGGCCTAGGGGTTGTTTAGTAATTTTAAAAAATTAAATATTATTAAAAAACTATTAACACATCAATTGCAGACATTAACTCGTGACAATCATTGCGCTATTCAAGAGGCATGTGTTGGATCGTCTAGTTATCAAATTCAAGCATTTGTGTTGGTGTTTGGAGAGCTGCATCATCATCTTCATGTTGGTGCATCATCATCTTCATGTTAGTGTGGTGCGTGCCCATGATGGATGTGCAGTACTTTTTTTATTTTTTTCTCTTTTTTTTCTCCATCGTGGACTGCATTATGCAGTTCACAGTCAAAGGTATAAAAACAACAAAAAAAAGACATTAGTCGATAACTAAATAGAAAAAAATTTAATATTGATGAACTAAATTAAATAAAAAAATTAAATAAAAAGAAAAAAAAACTTATAAGAAGAAAAAAACTAATGAAGAAAAGGAAAAAAAATCTGAATTAACTGGGTTAACCCGTCAAACCCGGGATCCGTGTCATGAAAGTCTGATAATTAAATAAAAAATTTAATATTAAGAAACTAAATAAAAATAATAATAATTTAAAAAAAAACTAAAGGTATCAACTTTTTTACTGTGAACTGCACTGTGCAGTCTACAGTAAAAGACTTAAAAAGGAAAAAAGGAAAAAAAAAAAATTCACACGGCACAGGTTAATTTTTTTTCTTGCATAAAAAATATCAAAAAAGGTTAAGATCTAAGAGTGTAAGGTCTTTCTGCAAAGATATGCCCAAGAGTAATATTCATAATAATATTAAACTTACATGACTCAAGGTTAAGTGAGTCTGGCTACAACACCGGACCCAAGAGCCTTGGATATGGGTCTGACTGCAAGGTTGTGTCATAAAAGTCTGATAATTAAATAGATTAATTAAAAAAAACCAACAGGAAGAAAAAAACTAATGAAGAAAAAGAAAAAAGTCTGAATTAACTGGGTTAACCCTTCAAACCAGGTTAACCCGTCAAACCTGGAATTCACGTCATGAAAGTTTGATAACTAAATTGAAAAAAAAATTTGACGGGTTAACCCAGAATTAACTAAGTTAACCCGTCAAACCCAGGATACATGTCTTGAAAGTCTGATAAATAAATAGAAAGAAATTTAACATTAACAAACTAAACTAAACGAAAAAAATTAATTAAAAGAGAAAAAGCAAAAAAAAAAATCTAGGTTAACTCTTCAAATCAGGTTAACCCATCAAACTCGGGATCCGTGTCATGAAATTCTGATAACTAAATAAATAAAAAATAACATTAACAAACTAAATTAAACAAAAAAATTCATCAAAAGAAAAAAACACAAAAAAAAACCCATAAAGGCATAAAAACAAAAAAAATAAAAAACAAAAAAACAAAAAAATAAAGATAGCTCAGCGTTTCACTGTGGACAGCACAGTGAAACACTGAGCAGCAAAAAAAAAATCTGGGTTAACTCGTCAAACCAGGTTAACCCGTCAAACCCGGAATCCGTGTCATGAAAGTCTGATAACTAAATAAAAAAATTAACATTAACAAACTAAATCAAACAAAAAAAATTTATTAAAAAAAAAAAACACAAAGAAAAAAAGCAAAAAAAAATCCATAAATGCATAAAAAACGGGAAAAAAAATTATTTTTTAGACCCCCCCAGAAATCCTGCTACTTGTTTCGACTTTTCACTAAATTAATGGTCTTGTATGTGCTCATAAGGGCCACAAATCATATAGCAAAATCTTCAACACGTTACATTTTGTCACCTACAATGAGATAAAGAAGGAAAACAGAGCTTGATAATGAAAAAAAAAATCTAAAATACTAAAATTAAAATCTAAGAAGGATTTTAGAGAACTTTTATTAGGGTTTAAACACTTTGACTTGGGTCATAAACTAATCTAAATTAAATAAATTAGTTTTATTTTAACTAGATAATAAAAAATAAACAACGACAACAAATTGATCAAATTAAAAAAGAGTGATCATGATAATGAAGGAAAAAATATTTTTTTCAAAACTAGAAAAATAATATAGCTCAATCCCCCACTCATTGAATATGGAAAGATAAAATTATATAAAAAAAACCTAAAAAATTCAACCCAAGTCAACTTGAATTAGTATAACAAACATGTAACATCGGTAATAAAAGTTAAGTCAACCTGGGTTATCTCGTCATACTTGCAGTCCAGGTCATGAATTTTTGAATAACCTAATATAAAAGAAAATGGTGAAAATCACAAAGCCTATTTAAAAATAAAAAACACAACATTAACCCACATTAACTTTTCAAATTCATGATCCCGGTTATTAGACCGAAAGCATCTTATTTAGAAAAATTATGAAACTTAATTATCAATTAATTAAATATTATAGAATGAGATTGAAAGAAGAATTTAAATTATACTAAAGTAATCAAAACAAAAAATAAAGATCAAAATTGAAATACAAAATAAATTTTATTTTTGATTGAATGGTGAAATTAAAAAGAAAATTCAATTTAAATAAAAGACAAAAAAAAAGATCAAAATAAGACAAACAAACAATGTTTTTATTGGAATGTGAAATTGAAAAGAAAAATCAATTCAACAAAAGGATCAAAAAAATCAAAAGAACAAGAATCAAATTGAAAAAAATAATATATGATAAATTGAGATTGAAAGATGAAATTGAAAACAAATAAAACTTCTATAAAAAGGCCAAGAATAAAAATTAAAAAATCAAAAGAATAAGAACTAAAGTTGAAATATCAACAACAAAGAGGGTTAAGTTGTAATTTCCTAGAGAAGAGAGAGAAAAGAAAGAAAAAAAAAGGCACTCCAGCAATAAATCATCCCTTCAACGCTGACACATGTCGCACCAATAAAAAAAGGACGCTGCAGTGCTTTCAACGACACAATAAAAGGGTATTTTTGGACGCCGACGAGTGTGCCATACTTAACTATATCTTTTTGTTTTCTTATTATTTTTATATATAATCAAATGCTAAATTATCCCTAAACTAACTTGATAATAAATAAAAAAAATCTTTGACACTAGTTTTAATTTTTAATTTTATTTTTGCTTTTAAAACCACTTTAATCATTTTACTATATTCTTTGTTTTTTTTGTGTTATATATATATATATATATATATATATATTAAAATATCAAATTACCCCTCGGCAGCTGATGATAATAAAAAAATCCATTGTGAAAAATATAAAAATTCCACTTATAACCTAGAAATCCGCAAAAATAGGAACTGGCCCGGAAATCCACATTATTCAGGAGGCATGTATGTTGGATCGTCTAGTTACCAAAATCAGGTGTTTGTGTTGGTGTTTGGAGTGATACATCATTCTTTTCGTGTGTTGGCATGATGCGTACCCGTTGTGGATGTGCAGTATATTTTTTATTTTACTCTCTCTTTTCTTTCTTATAACCTAGAAATCCGTGCTAGCTCTTTAAAAATTGATTGTGTCCTCCTTTTTATATTTTTATCAATTTTAGTTCTTATTTTTTTTATTATTATTTTTTGTTTTGCTTTAATGCTTTTTGAAGTATTTTTTCCTGTTTTGTTCCTAGACATTTTATTTCATTTAATTTTTTTATTCAATTTGATCTTTATTCTTTTAATTGTTTATTCTTTGTGTTTTACCTTTTTATTGATTTTTTTTCAATTTCATCCCTCGTTATTTTATTTTATTTTTGTTAAATCACAAAACTACTACCTGAAGCTTGGAAGATCTCTAAATTGTATCCCCTGAGCCGTAAATTAATTTAGAGAAATGTTAAAGATTTATTTTTTCCCCAGAAATCTTGCTAATTGTTTCGACTTTTCACTAATTTAATGGTCTTGCATTGTTCATAAAGGCCACAAATCACATAGCAAAATCTTCAACAAGTTACATTTTGTCACCTACAATGAGATAAGAAGGATCACAAAGCTTGATAATGAAAAAAAAAATCTAAAATACTAAAATTAAAAACTAAGAAGGATTTTAGAGAACTTTTATTAGGTTTCACGCAATTTGACTTGGGTATAAACTTAACTAAATTAAATAAATTAGTTTATTTTAACTAGATAATAAAAAATAAATAACGAAAACAAATTAATCAAATTAAAAAAGAGTAATCATGATAATCTAGGAAAAAATATTTCTTTTTCAAAAATAGACAAATAATATGGCTCAATTCCCCACTCATTAAATATAGAAGGATTAAATTATGTAAAAAAACCTAAAAAATTCAACCCAAGTCAACTTGAGTTAGTATAACAAACATGTAACATTGATAATAAAAGCTAAGACAACCTAGGTTATCTCGACAAACTTACAGTCCAGATCATGAGTTCTTGGATAACCTAATATAAAAGAAAATGATGAAAATCATAAAGTCTATTTAAAAATAAAAAACACAACGTTAATCTACATTAACTTTTCAAATTCATGATCCCCGTTATTAGACCAAAAGCATTCTGTTTAGAAAAATTAATATACTCAATTATCAATTAATTAAATATTATAGAATGAGATTGAAAGAAAAATTTAAATTATACTAAAGTAATCAAAACAAAAAATAAAGATCAAAATTGAAATATAAAATAAATTTTATTTTTTATTGAATGGTAAAATTTAAAAGAAAATTCAATTTAAATAAAAGACAAAAAAAAGGGATCAAAATAAGAAGTAACTATATCTTTTTGTTTTCTTATTATTTTTATATATAATTAAATGTCAAATTATCCCTAAACTAATTAACTTGATACTAACATAAAAAAAACCTTTGACACTAGTTTTAATTTTCTTTTTTGTTTTTAAGAGTATTTTAATTATTTTACTATATTTTTTTGTTATATATATATATATTAAAATACCAAATTATTTCTGGACTAAGCTGATGATAATAAAAAAATTCATTGTGAAAAATATAAAAATTCCCCTTAACACCTATTTTAATTTTTTTGCTTTCAATTTAATTATTTAATTGTGTATTAAAATAAAAAATAATATATTTGTCCAAAAACCGAAGGGCTTGGGTAATAACTTTTACTTCCCCGATAACAAGTGTTAAGTTTTGTTTTATGAGAAGGGAAAAATCGTGTTTTCTCTTCCTGATTTAGCCTTTGTTAATGCCAGATGATCCAATGTAACCTTAAAATGGTACTGTTGACAGTAATGGAAGGCTGCAGCTAATTATTTAAATATTGTATCAGTAACAAAAGGAGAGATTGGCTACCAAGAGAAAAACCAGAGAAGAAGAAGAAGAAGAAGAAGAAGAGAGAGATGGCAATCTGATGGTGACACTAGCCAACATATCAGCAAATCTGTGCCATTGGCAACACATAGCGTGCAATCCAGAACCTTCTCGCTGCATCTCCACCTTGGCCGCCTTCTTGCTCTCTCTTTCCGGACCTATCTCTGCTACAACCCCAGCCCTGCCAATCTCTCCGATCTTTATTCCGATTCAGATAATGATTTGTGGATTATTGTGCCGTTGCCGTGAAATGAAGCCGGTCGTTGTGTCTTTGTTTAATAAACAGGAGAGGGATAGATTCTATTGCCAAGTCTGAAAACTAGATGATGAAGAAGAATGAAGAACTGTTTTATTAATTTTTTCTCATTAAAGCAGAAGTGTTTACATCAAGAATATATATACAAACGTGTGCCTAGAAAATAGGAGTTACAAGTGATTGAGTCCAACTCAATCAGTTCATCTATACTAGCTGGAATTGGAGCAGATTGGCTTCAACAGGGGATCAACATCTTTTTATCTATAGCAGATCAACTTCAGCTTATCTTCTCAACACTCCCCTTCAAGTTGGAGCATGAATGTTGAGAATGTTCAACTTGCTTGTTAATTTCTTAAAATTGTCTCCTCCTAAGGCCTTAGTGAATATATATGCTAGTTGAAGATGAGAGGGAACGAATTGTGTAACAATTTGACCGGCTTGGATCTTTTCTCTCACAACATGGCAATCTATTTCAATGTGCTTTGTACGTTCATGATATACCGGATTTGCAGCAATATGAAGTGCAGCTTGATTGTCACAGAATAAGGTAATTGGTTTTAAGCATACTTGAAGATCTTTAAACAGACATCTAAGCCATATGATTTCACATGTTGCAGCAGCCATGGACCTGTACTCAGCTTCGGTAGATGACCTGGAGACTGTTTTCTATTTTCTTGCCTTCCACGAGATGAGAGAATCTCCAAGAAATACACAGTAACTAGATGTTGATCTTCTTGTCATAGGACAATTTGCCCAATTTGCATCACAATAAGCTCTCAGTTGCAGAGAGCTGCTGGAAGAAAATAATAAGCCGAGACCTGGATTGTTCTTTAAGTATCTCACTACACGAAGAGCAGCATCCCAATGAGGCTTTTTTTGGTGCATGCATAAATTGGCTTAAAATGTTTACAGAATACATGATGTCTGGTCTAGTAATTGTAAGGTAGATTAATCGCCCCACCAATCTTCTGTAGTGTGAAGCATCATTCAATATCTCACCTTGGTCATTAGTGAGTTTCAGATTCTGCTCCATAGGAAAATCAACAGGTTTAGCTCCAAGAAATCCAACATCGTCAAGAATTTCCAATGTGTATTTTCTCTGAGATATAACTATTCCAGCCTTTGATCTTGCCACTTCCAGACCGAGAAAATATTTTAGCTTACCAAGATCTTTTATGTGGAATTGTTGTTGAAGAAAGAGCTTGAGATCTTGAATAGCCTTGTCATTGTTCCCAGTAATTATGATATCATCTACGTAGATAAGGACCATGGTTAGAGTAGACCCTTTTTCTTGCACAAAGAGAGAATGATCTGAATGTGACTGAGAGAATCCAGCAGTTTTGATAGCTTCTGAGAATTTGGAGAACCAGTTTCTGGGTGCTTGTTTGAGTCCATACAAGGACTTGTGAAGCCGACATACTATCTTCTCCCCTTGTCGGCAAACTCCTGGTGGTGGAGTCATATAAACTTCTTCATGTAAGTCACCATGGAGGAAGGCATTATTAACATCCATCTGAAAAAGGGGCCAATTGCGGACTGCTGCCAAGGCAAGAAGGCAGCGAACGGTGGTCAACTTAGCAACTGGAGCGAAAGTTTCATGATAGTCCAAGCCTTCTGTTTGAGTAAATCCCTTGGCTACCAAGCGTGCTTTATACCTTTCCACTGAGCCATCAGACTGGTATTTGATTCTGAACACCCATTTGCTGCCGATGGGACGACAGTTTGGTGGTAATGGAACCAGAGACCATGTCTTCTGATTTTCAAGTGCAGTGAGCTCAGTTCTCATTGCTTCACACCATTTAGGATCACTTAGTGCCTGCTCATATGTTGTAGGTTCAAGAGTGCTAGTAATGGTGTTAACAAATAGCTGATGAGAAGGAGATAATGACTGATAGGAAATAAAGCTAGATAACGGATATTGAGTACCTGACCGTGAAGAGGATGACTTGGTTGTGGATGCAGAGAGTGGTGACATACCAACCTGGCCACAATGAAAATCACGGAGAAGAACAGAGGATTGTCGAGGCCAATCGCTGCGACGTAGTATAGGAGCAGGTGTGTTTGTTTGAAGAAAAGGAGAAGACTGTGTGGGATTTGATGATGGTGGTGATGAGGATTTAGAGGAAGAAGGAGATAATGGAGTGACAGGGGTCTCGGGTGGTAAAGGAGAAGAAGATAGTGTTTGTGGAATTAGACTGTCATTGGACTCAGGGAATATGGGTGGCAGAGATGATTGTGGAGGAGAATTGTCTGAAGTGTGGTTAAAAAAAGGAAATGTGTTTTCATGAAAAATAACATCTCGACTAGCAAAAAACTGTCGAGTGGTGAGATCATAAACGCGATATGCTTTTTGATTAGAAGGGTATCCAACAAAAATACATCGACGAGCTCTGGGTGAAAATTTGTTAAAGGTTGTAAGTTAGTGACATAACATAGACAACCAAAAGCATGTAGATGTGAATATGCGGGTGATTTCCCGTACAAGAGTTCATATGGTGATTTGTGACTCAAAACTGGAGTGGGAAGACGATTTATAAGATAGGTGGCAGTAAGCAAACTCTCTCCCCAAAATTTTAATGGTAAATTTGCTTGGAATCTCAAGGCATGACCAACATTGAGCAGGTGTCTATTTTTTCGTTCAACAACACCATTTTGTTGAGGTGTGTACGGACATGAATTTTGAAGCAAAATACCATGGGTAGAAAGGAATGGTTTTAAGGAGATAAATTCCAGCCCATTATCGCTTCGTATAATTTTGTTGAGGTGAGTTACCTATATAGTTTGTAGAGACTGTGGATTTCTCGGTTTGGAAGAAAGCTTTGATTTGTGAAAATTCTTCAGGAGTGAATTGAAGAGGCTGATCAGTGATTTGAACAGACTTGATGTTGGTGTGAGATGATTCAATTCCTGTTTGATTTGCAGCAACCTTTTGAGCTCGATTCCTAGGTTGAACATTCCTGCCATGAAGAGCGTGATCAACAGGAAACCCAATCAAATAGAAACATCTCTCTAATGTATGTGTTGTTCCATCACAATAGGAGCAGTGAAGTCGTTTCTTGGATCCTTGCATTGTTAATGAGCCAGGCATCCAATTTCGAGAGAAATCTTGTCGTTGTGAAGTATAGCCTGGTCTTTTGACATTCATGGCGTGAACTTGTTCAATAACATTGTGCTCAACCAGTCCTCGTTGTTCTTCTTCCTCACATAAGAGTGAGTATGCTTTCTTAACAGTTGGTGATGGTTGCATGAGCATGATTTGCCCTCTAATAGCTGAATAGCTCTCATTTAATCCCATAAGAAACTGACCAAATCTCATCTTTTCTTCATTGTTTGACAGTTGTTTCATTCCACCACAAGTGCACTGAATAGCTGGACTGCTCATTTTTAATTCATCCCACAGTGTTTTTATCTTGGTGTAATATACGAAGATAGAATCCTGATTTTGCTGCAATTCTACTATGGAACGCTGAACTTGATAATGATGAGAAAAATCACCTTGTGAGAATCGTTCTTGTAGATCCAACTAGATTTCAGAGGGGTTTCAACATAAAAAACACTATTGGCAAGCTCTTGATTTAAAGAGTTGAGAATCCAAGAAAGAACCATATCATTGCATCGTTGCCATAACATGTATTTAGGATCAGATTCATCTGGTATAGATATGGTTCCATTGATGAATCCCAACTTGTTTTTGGCACTAAGGCTTATTAAAATGGAACGTCTCCACATGGCATAGTTGGTTCCATCAAGAACTTTCAGAACAAGAGTCATGCTTGGATGATCTGATGCATGGATAAAAAAGGGATCAGGAGGATCAATGGTTAAAAAGGTCATGTTTGGAAGGGTAGTATTTTTGTTGATACTTGTTGAATCAGTATTGTCCTCCATTGGAGAATTTTGTGGAAGCTTGGTTTTAGAGTTTCATATGCTTGGTTTTAGAGTTTCATATGCTCTGATACCATGAAAACTAGATGATGAAGAAGAATGAAGAACTGTTTTATTAATTTCTCATTAACGCAGAAGTGTTTACATCAAGTATATATATACAAACGTGTGCCTAGAAAATAGGAGTTACAAGTGATTGAGTCTAACTCAATCAGTTCATCTATACTAGCTGGAATTGGAGCAGATTGGCTTCAATAGGGGATCAACATCTTCTTATCTATAGCAGATCAACTTCAGCTTATATTCTCAACAAAGTCTTATCTGATTACTCCACCCTTTGCTCAATCTGTGGAAGGACACTTCCCTCGTGTAAGGCAGTATTTGGTCATATGATGCGTGGGCATCCTAAGCAGAGGGTCTTTTCCACCGACCTGAGAAG
>Ga0325404_1005610_pt1 | contig 13197 bp, 2 predicted proteins | sample PopdelMetagenome_18_FD_205664 | JGI IMG/M metagenome (GOLD analysis project Ga0325404, IMG submission 205664) | Populus deltoides microbial communities from Bellville, Georgia, United States - Xylem-Control-R1 | ecosystem: Host-associated > Plants > Phyllosphere > Stem > Wood/Secondary xylem... | reverse complement strand
TTGCAGGCATGGGGTCTTAGCTAGAAATGGAGGATGCTATATATTATTTACAAATGACAGTTTTTCACCAAAAACAAAACGAACGACCAAGAACTTAATTATTTGAAAATTCTTTCGCATGATTCAAATAAAGTCCTCCATTTGAGAATTATTCTTGCCACTGTATATAGCTCGAAGAGTAACAGATTTTCTTTTTCCTAACTGAAGATGTCCCTAAAATCTAAGGTGTATAATAGCTGGATAGTTTGGATAATCGGTTAATTAATTGGTCATGAAAATTTTATTTATTTATTTTAGTCAAAATAGTTCATAACTTGTATTTGATATTTGGTACTTAGTAGGCTCAAGTAGCTTGTAACTAGTAAATGCAGAAAAATCTTTTTTGGTGGATGTGTGGATTTTTATATGCTTAAATAAGTATTTTTTTTATAAAGATAAAGTACAATAATATTAATGAAGATTCTGAACATTTATTTTGAATGATTCATGGTGTATATATAGTTCATTAGTTTTATTCTTTTATGAAGAGAATGAACTGGAATGTAACTCTATATTTATAATATTTTTTAGTTTTATTATATGTTGAATTTGACTCATTTTATCCGGCAAAAAGATGAAGATACAGTAGGTTATGAGAGACTTTAATACACCTAATGATATTGAAAGAGTGTAGATTTGTTTAATTAAACTTATTTGTTGAGAAATATATCCTCTAAGATTTTATATAAAAATCTATAAAATTAATGACATTATATTCAGGTATTATATTTGAATTCATGAATGTAGCGAATCCGGCCATACTCGAGGTGCGGTGACAAAATCTTTGGGTTCAACACTCTCAGATAACACACGTCATGCCAATCTATTGGGTCTGATAGTACTTGACCCAAACGGTACCACGCTCAAGCGCTAGGTTGGCAGCATTTGCAAGACCAACGCGTTGGGTCTAGCACACGTTACCAGAACCATGAGGTGTTTGGGTCTAACAGGCTCTAAACCTAACATTATTTGGGTCTAGTGTTGGCCAGACTCATCAATCACTTGGGTCTAGATAGTGCTAGAACTAGCGTGCCTGAATGGAGACGCGTTTAATAATGGCACGTGTCAGCTTAATGCATTCGAGAATGCGAGAAAATTATACCTGTATATTTTTTTGGTCCGATATTTTTTGAAAAAGATATATAAAAATATATTTATAAAATCTTGTTTCTTCACTACCTAATGCAGCCTATGGATTAATAATGCCCATTTGCAGTATTGTTACTTCTATATCGAGAATGTGGAAAAGGGTAATATTAAGGGGAAAAGGCAGAACATTTGTTCTTTTGGTTTTTCCCCCTGCAAATTTTAGACATATTCTTTATTTATTTTTTCTTTACCTTTATTTATATCTCTCCGTGTTTCTATTTTCATTTCTTGGAGAATCACTTGACTCAAAAAAGTTTTTTTTTTAATTGTTTTTCAATGATAAAATTACCTAGAAAGAACTCTGGTGCTCTAGAGCGAGGTTGTTAAAAATATTTTTTTGACACGATATAAAAAATATAATATAAACTCGGATCATAAAATTATAAATAATTTTTTTAACTAATTATATATTGATAATTCTAGTTAAGAAATTAAATTACATTAAAATTTAATAAAATGAGTCAACAATATTATAATCAATGAGTGATCTAAATAAAATGAGAGAGATAGATAGTATGAATCAATAAATTAATAACATGGAGAAATAAAAAGTCTCAGAACAAAATTTCTCAATACAAGAGAATCACTAAAAGGTAGGAAGCACACATAAACCTAGTGACAACCTGGTTGTTCCCATTACAATAAGTCTTGATAGACCCTTTTTGGGTTGCAAGCTAATGAGTTTAAATTAGTAATTAACTAACATAAATTCAATAATAAAATAAACTCCTAAAAATATCTAATGCATTAGAAAAAATTCAAATTAAAAATAATTATTTAAAATTAAATAAATAAAATAGAATAATAAAAAAAGTCTTTATGTTAAAATTCCTCCATGTAGCCTAAATCTTCGATTTTTGCATATTATTGGCAGATTTGAGTCCTGATTTCACACATGTCATTCTCTTCTGGTTTCAAACATGTTGTTCTTTCCTGTTTGGATGAATTATTGGGTTTACGATATATTGTTGGAAAGTTTTAGATGTCTAATTTCTATCCCAACTTTAATCGAAGTAAAATTTCACCGGTAGCTCTAGATATGTCCCAAACAGTACACGAAGGTCTTGTTTGATATATTTGACAATATTAGTTTACTAACTTTGATTCTTTGAAATATTATATTCCCTAACTCTATTTGACCTTAAAATTTACCACAATATATGTTTATGTATCTAATATTTTCCTGTAAAATTTCACCTTTATCCAATATACGGCTTGAAATATATGTTCAATCTCGCAAAACTAGTCAACAGACATTTTAAAGCTAAATTTGGACCTGACTTGGTTCACATCACAAATTTAGTAAACTCGTAAAATCGAACTGAGTTTATCAATTTTACCGATTTTTCACGAGTTAAGTCCGATTTAGCACGTTAGATACATGTTGACTCGTAAAATCTTACGATTCTACGAATTAACTCGTGATTTTAACAACTTTGCTCTAGAGTACTCATCACTCGTTACTTTATACATACAATAAATCACAATCACACATTTAAAATTGATGTGATTTTAGTTTTTAGTTTTATTTTAGTTTTTAGTTCTTTCAAAATCATATAAACCATATCACTACAAGATTTCACAGTTTTACCGACGGAAATATTCCGTCAGTATGTGATTAAGAGTTTGTTGGTAATTTATTTACCGATGTCTTCACCGATGGAATACATTCGTCGGCTTTCCGTTCATCGGTAATACCACCGTCCATCGCTATATCGGTCGGCAAAACAAAAAAAACATTTACCGATGGTTTTACAGACGGAAATTGCGTGCTAAAAAAAAGTTTCCCGCTTGAAATATACCAAAGGATTTATCCCATCGGTGATATTATGACATACCGTCAGTAAAGTTGTCGGTGAGTGTTTGAAATATCAATCGAAGATATCCGTCTATACATTCATCGGTCATTGTGGTAGATACTGTCAAATACTGACGGATTAAGTCCGTCGGTAAAGTTGTCAGTGAGTGTGAAATACTGACCAAATATATTTTTTTGTAAAGTCATCGGTGACTGTGGCAGCTACTGTCAAATGCCGACGGATATATTAAAGTAATGGTATTGTATTTGGAGTTATTTCTAATATCTATATAAAAGTAAATGAGTCGATTAACAGTGATAACATTTATATTTTCAATTTCCACAATGCCTTTCCCTTGAAACTCTAATTTCTAATAATTTATTGATTGTTTGTTTTTGTGTTATAATCTGATTATAAAATATTTTTTATTTTTTTTTCATTTGAAAAAACATCAAGTTGATTTTCTTAGGTGTTATTTTGATAGTTTTGATGTACGAATTTCAAAATAGAAAACAAATTAAAAATATATTATTTTAATATATTTTTAAATTGAAATCATATTGCACCATAATACTAAATACACAATAACAACTCTTCTAAGGTACATATATACTAAGAAAAACATCCTAAACAAAACTGGAAAAATAATAAAAGTTATATACCAAATAAAAAAAATATAAATCAACTAGGAAAGTATTGTAAATCCCGAATAGTAATTGTTTAGTCTTATTTGAAGGTCTTTTATAAAATTTTATTTCTGTAGAAAATAGAATCTTTAGAATCTCATGGAAAAAAAATTCAATTCAAGTTAACGCTAAACTATACCCATCAACATTATATTGCATGTTAGGAAAAAAATCTCATGCATTAACATCAAAGTAAAAGAAATGATGAAAAAAAATAACTAAAAATTCATTTGAAAAGCAAACAAGGATAAAGGATCAATTTTCAAAACCCAAAACAAAATTCAAATATGTGTTCCAAAACATTTATGTTCTTGAACCCCTCAGCCATTTAGAATTATGTTACACTTATAAAGATAATTGGATCATGAAATACTTCTAATTGATGATTTTTTTTCTATTTAAATATCTTTGTTGATTTATTTTTTAATGTAGGGTACTTATGTTCATAAATTTTGATCAATTAAGTACCTTTATAGGCTTATGTTATAAATCAACTAACATGGTATATTTCTTCATGGAATGTGGATCGTGTGTTAGAAATAAATATTTTTTTTCAATTTTCATAATTCATGTTTTCTCATCAAGAAATTGAAAATGAAATAAAAATAACAAAAACTTAAAAGAAAATTTTGAATTAATTAATTAAGTGAATTTATATTTGTGTTGCTCATTAGTTATGGTTTATAAGCTCATATGTTAGTAAATATAAGATTACCTAACTAATCAATTAATTTTATTTTTAAGTTTTTGTAATCTTTTTAATTTGCTGATGGAAAACCAAAAATAACTGAAAATAGAAAAAATAATTGTAATTGGAGAAAACTATCATAATAATTGATTGGTAGTAGAAGTTATTGAAAGAACTTGATTGATCAAATTTTAGGAGTAAAAGTACTCTTATAATAATTGAATTGTGGAAATTGATTTATTCTAATATGGTGATATGATGAGATGGATAAAGTCTGGGACGGTTGGATCCTATGGATATAATGTTGCAATGTCTTACTAGTTGTGTTGTCAGTAACTTGGTATTGATATTTTAGGGGAAACTCTACCGGAATTACGGTAAAATATAAAAAAAATTCTAAAGTTTTTCACCTGATAGAAATGCCAATTATCTTGAAATTATATTTAAAATTTAAAGTTATTATAGTTGGTATCAGAGCCCTGGCTTGGGTTCAGTGGATTTGTAATAGATATTGCTAAATGATGAGTTGTTCTGGGATGGTCCGGATCCATCTCCGATATGAAAAAGGATTCAAGATACAGATATAAACGATAGATAAAGGGAGGACCCCTTAACAGATACTACTTCTCATGTGCTGGCACCATCATTTCAATCCAGATATGGAGGGTCATCTGGACTCCGAGATGATATAGCATCTAGACAAGCTAGAGTATCACAGCTAAAAGGTTCAAACTATCAGGGTCAGACGATTATTCCCCCGCCAATATCATTTACGGGGACCCCTACTCCGCATGTTGACTCTGTTTTCTTAAAACATATTATTAAAGTAGTAGCTGTTGGTATGTTTAATACAACAGCCTCAGGAACCCTTACAACTCCAACTCCCACAGACAGTATGGTTACTTTAGTCTGGATAGTTAAGAATATGAGAGAAATGAGTTGTAAGCCTTATTTGGGGGAACATAATGCAAAGACTGTAGGAATATAGATTCAAGAAGTAAAGAAGACCTTGAATCGTATTAGAATGCCAAAGGGATTACAAGTGGGTTGTGCCACCTAATTGTTTTTAGATAGAGTGCAGTCTTGATGGGAGAATGTATTATTAAGGGGAGCCACTAAAGAGTTATCTTGGGGTGACTTTAAGATGGAATTTAAAAACAAATTTTACTCTAGATACCACCGTAAGGTAAAAGAGCAAGAGTTTTTTGCTCTGAAGTTGGGATAGATGTTCATGTTGGAGTATGAGTAGAGATTCCAAGATTTCTCTATGTTTGGTTCACATTACATTCCTACTGAGTAGTATTTGATAGAGAGATTATGAGAAGGTTTTAGACATTAGTTAAAACAAGGATTGATAGCCTTACAGTATAAAATAACTAGAGAATTAATTGAGGCAACTTAGGCTCTAGAGGCGTGTATGAGTAAGGGTCAATAGGATCTATCTATGTTTGGAAAAAAAAAAGATATTGATTTCTCAGGTAGACCACCTCTCTTGAAGAAAAGCAAAAAAAAGCTAGTTTAGTCAATTTAACAAGAAATGAAGGAATTTTAGGTAGAGATGATCATTAGCTGGGTCTCTCTAGCGCACAAGTGGGGAGTTGACTAGAGGACAGTCAAACTTAAAGGTCAGTTCTACTAGAGGGTCTTTAGAATAAAAGACCATCATTTATCCTCACTATGTTCATTGTGAGCAAAGACATCTGAGGGATTGCTTGGCATCACAAGTCTAGTAGTGGCAGATATGTTACAATTAAATTCTTTGCTTGTATATGCATTAATTAATCCCAGTGCAACACCTTCATTTGTAGTAAGTAAAATTATGGGAAAACTTGAGGGGAAATTTAGTAAAGTAGAAAAAAATTCACAATTAATATCATTTTGGGTTAAAATGTAGATATTAATCGTGTATACAAAGGGGTAAGGGCTAGCATTAATGGATGTGAGATGAGAGTAGATTTGATACCTCGTTACATGACTTTGAAGTAATATTGGGAATGAAGTGGTTAGGCATGTATAAGGCTCAAAATGGATTGTTTTGTAAAAACTGAAACTCTTCAAGGATTGAATGGTAGGAGAGTAATATTCACAAGAGAAAGAAATGTCATACTGAATTGTATAATTTCGGTTATGACTGTTAGGAAGATGATGAGGAAAGGGTGTGTGGCTTACCTCACTTATGTGATAGACTGAAAAAAAAAAAGATATTGTTGAGCTGTCAATTCTTCTCGTGGTCATTGAATTTTTGGATGTGTTTCCATAAGACATGTCATAATTTCCTCCGGAGAGCTACAAAAATATATTTTTCAAAAATTCAACACCTAAACATTCTTATGTGTAAATCTGTATATAAATTATATACAAGGACTAAAATAATTTTCTTAATAAATTAGAGTTACTAAATGAAAATTATATGGAAAAAATCCATTAAATTACCATATAATTTTACAACTAATAACAAAAATAATCTAATAAATTATTTGATATCAGATTACTTAAATCGTATCAAACATGGCTTCTGAGGGTTACATTTAGAGATAATTTCCATGAGAAATTAATGTTTTCTCTATTAAATTGAGTAATGAAATATATTTATATGAAATCAGAGATAGTTATATACATCCTAGAAAAGAAAGAACAGAATCACATTTTCTTAACAAAAACAAAATCAATATCCTATATTTACTTTTTATGTATAACCAAAAAATTCCATAAGAAAATTATAGAAAGATCATTTAGGCAAAAAAAGAATTCTGAGTTGTACTCATCCTTTTAGCCAAAGTAAACAATATTTTAATCTCTTATATATATCATATATAATTGAGAATTAGGCCTTATAGTCTATACTTTGGAGCCAACCTACAAACAATACAAACGTTTGAGCATGGCTAGCAACCTTAATTTCATAAATATTCAAATTCAGTTATCGGTATGTATATGATCATAATTTCAGGTACTAAATCTTTTTATTAAAGAATTTTTTTATGCTACTGCCAACTTAGCAACTTTATAAAACTATTATATGTGCAGTAAGTTAGAGAATACAAATGTCATTGAAGGCCCAATATTTCATTGTATACTACTTGTTGAGATTTGTATATTGGATGGTAAAAGCTACTAGATAAATCTTTTCAAATCTATTAAATTAGATCTTCGTGTACTGTTTGGGATATATCTAGAGCTACAAGTTCAATTTTGATATGATTCAAGTTGGGCTGTAAATTAGATATCTCAATCTTTCCAACCATATATAAAAACTAGAGATTCGAGCTACATGAAGAAACTTTAACATGAAGAGTTTGTTTTTATTATTTTATTTTATTTATTTATTTAATGTTGAGTAATTGTTTTTTTAATTTGGTTTTATTCTGGTTCATTAAACATTGTTTAGGAATTTATTTTATTATTGGACTTCTGTTAGTTGATTACTAATTTAGACTCATTAGCTTGCAACTTAAAAGAGGTTCGTATCAGCAACTCTAATAAAGGATATATTTATATAAAAAATTTGATTTAAATATTTTAATTTTAAAAAATAACATAATATGTTTTTAATGTAGAATAAAATAAAATTAAAAATAATTTTTTAAACTTCATTAACATGTATAGGATATCTAGAGGTTTTTTTTTTTTTTTTTTGTTAGGTAGCTGTTAAATGGAGTGGCTGTTAAATTTTTAATTATCTTGCTCTTCTCTGCCATGCGTTGCTTCCTTCTCTGCCATGCGTTGCTGCTTCCTTCTCTTCTCTCTCTTTTTTGTTTCTTTGTTGACCAACTGGGGCCATCTTCTTCTTTAAATTCAATTCAGTTGAGACCACAGGAGGGTTGTCCGTCGCACGATTTGGTTCATCATTGTCGTTGCTGCACTATTCTTTTGCGTTTTTGGTTGGCCTCTCAACTGGCCGACATTTCTTTTGACAATTCATTTTTTTTATTTTTATGCACAATTTATTACTAGTGACTCTTTTATAACATTTGATGATATATATGGTAACATGCCTTGAGCCGAAGACAGAGTTCCAATCTGGCTGCGAATCATGGAAAACAAGAGGATTTCTTGCTTACCAGATACCGCCACAAAATGCCTTGAGCCAGAGCAAAGAAGGCTTTTCCTTGAAAATTAAACACGATCAATGAATCCATCAATAATATAATCATTGATAAATTTACTCACGGCAAGAACCAAAAAAACAAAAATTAAGAAAATATATTAAAAAAAAAAAGACCTGAAAATGTCGACGGCATTGACCAGCCCGTTCAAGATGCGCTATCTGTTCATGGTCATTAATAGTTGTGGATGGTTCCAAAAACCATAAAACAAGTTCACGACACAAACGTCTGACCAAGCTTTGGGAATTAGTTTCGAAGTGGTCTTAAAATACATTGCCAATGAGTTGCTGCCATTACTTCAACATCTAGTTAAGTGAACATTATTTTAGGTGTTATAGTTTACTGCTCAGATTCTAGGTTTGCTTCCTAGAGGTTACTAGTTTGAATTTTACAAATCTCTGGGTCATTAGAGGCTTACATGATCGTTGACTTCAGGGCTCGTAGGATTAGTCGAGGTGCACGCAAGTTAACTGAATCACTTATGTTAATAAAAAAATATTATTTTAGGTGTGGACACGCTAATATGAAAATCAAAGTTAGCATATATCTATAACTTCAACACGATCCCCATCTTTTTACAATATTGAATTCAAAACGAAGCTAGTTTTTGTGTGTGTGCTGCCAATAATATAAAAAGTGTTTTTTTTTCTTTTACTGTGAAAGCCGATTTCATTTTGAATTATAATAGTAAGTTTTTTGAAAAAATTTAATTTGATTCTCAAACTTTTTATTTGCATAATTGAGTCCTTATAAGCCTAAATTAAAGACCAATTGCATGTTTTTTAGGGGGTAAGAGTTGAATTGAAAGAGAAAGAATTGAAGTGAAAAACACGGATAATATAGATGGTGGCTTTGAAATTTGTTTTAAAATTTCACTTTCATCCCTTATTTTTATATATATTAGGTGATTGGTACTGTAATTTTAAAAACATATATTTTGATACCAAAATTTATTTTTTTTATTTTCTAGATTATTTTTTTGTGAAGAAGAGAGAATAAATTGTTGTATTCCGGCTTAAAAATAGAAATTGTCGTTGGGGAAAATTTAAACCACCAAACAGTTTATTTTTATGTCAAAATATTATATATAAAAGGAGATTAAGATTAGATGTTTTTTTTTTATCTTGAAAACACCTATATAAAAATTTCTAAGCTCGGGAAGTCTTTTAATTTTGAGCTTTGGAGTGGTTTTTTGTATTTTTAGAGGTTATAAATTAATTTAATAAGATTTCTAGAATATTTTCCAGCTATTTTAGATTAAAAATAAATTTTTAGATAAAAAACAATCTTGATTTCTCCATCACACCAATGACCGGATTATAGGATTAACGAACGGAGAGTTTTTTTTTTTTTTTTTTTTTTGACAATAGTCATCTGCCCCATTCACTTTGAAAAACAAAAGGAAAAAAAGCTAGCACACAGGGCTTTTCTTAGTGTCTTCATAACGCATGACCTCTTCAAAATAATTTTTGAATCTGTGTTTTAATTAGCACCGTTCTCTGTATTTTTTTTTCTTATTTAGTCTTTTTAAAATAATAATTATTTTTTAATTATATAAAGTATGTTTAATTTTTTTTATGAGATTAATATAGTTCAAATATATTTTTTATATTTTATATAGATTAAACTTATTTTTAAAAATAAAAACAATTATTTTTTATAAAAAATTTAACATGCGCAGCCTTACACGAAATGTTTTTCTTTTATTTTATTCAATAAATTTTACATCTGTCGATCTCTATTATGGATTAATTTTAATAAGTAAATTCATAAAACATAACCATGCAAATGATTTGTATTGCAATATTAAATATACTGACTTAAATCTATCTCTTAATTTTTTAAGTTTTTTTTTGTTATTGTTAATGATTTTTTTTTTTTACTTACATAAATTATTATCGGTTTATTTGATTAGATATTTGCAAGGGTTTTTTATTTATACTTTGATTTTTTTAGAAAATAACCTACATGTCTAGGATTTTTAAAAAAAATTATGACCAACAGCGATACACGAGTCAAATAGCTAGTGTGTGTATATATAATTTGCACTTTATTAAAAAGAACAAATCTAGAATTTTTATACTTTATATATAGTTTTTAAATTTTTATATATAATTTGCACATATCTAGTCTATACTTTGCACTTTATTAAACGAACAAAGGATCTATTTGGAATCGGGTTTCTTTGTGAGGCAGACCCACCAAATCAAAATCAGAGTTTTTTACTTAGATTTTTTAGGCCACTGATTCGGTATATTAATTAACAAAAACTAAAAAACAAGATACTAAGAGGTGATCACGATTCATATAAATAGTGAACCTCATGTCCAGTTTTTTTTTTTAATATCAATTTTTTTAATGCATCCTTTTACAGTTCAATTATATCTTTTTTCCTAAAATAATAAAAAAAAAAGATAGAGAACTACAATGTAAAACACAAAAAAAAAATACATAGCTCACTTCAAATTCATGATAATTTTTATTTTGATTCAAAAATTTATTTTGATCATTTTGAATTCCTGAGTTAGAGAGAAGAGAGAAAAAGTTACCAAAAAATAATTAAATAGAGAGAAAATGGTTTATTGTCGCGATTCTAACAAAAATATTCAATTGGTATCAATGAATTCAATTTGACGAGAAGGAGTTTGATGATTGTGGTTTTTTCCTATAACCATGCATGGAAAATAAGATCGAGTTATGTTTTGATTTATTTTTAGTTCGGTTGAATTTGGTTTTCTTAAGTGATTTTGGAAATTTTTTAGGTTAACAAGTGATTTATAAAGGCTTTTATTGTATTTATTAGATTTTTTTTAGAAAAAAATATGTTTAAAAAAAAAAATTTCAACCCGCAAAAACCCTAGCCCGTGATTTTTTTACAAGCACAGTGGTTACTAGATTCTGAGATAGGCAATAGTAGGCTACGCATCGGCTATCCTAGCAAGTAAAACATCTCTTGTTTTTTTAAAAAAAAATAAAGGGTGAACAATATGTCGTATGTCTTTTATAAAAACAAAAATATGGCTCGGGAGTGTAAGCCTAGGTTTTTTTAAGGCACTGACTCAATTGCCTCTTATGCTTGTACGCCTAGCCTCATTTGGCTTTTTTAAAATAAAAAAAAACCTTTGACATTGGGTTTTGATGAATTTTCTTTTTGTTTTTCTTTTCCAATTCCATTTTTTAATATTTAATTGATTTTGAATTAATTTTTATTTTTTTTCATCCAATTAAAATAAAAAAAAAATATTATTGAACTCATTTGAATCCACAACTCAAGTCATAGATTTATTGAGTTAGCTCAGGTTAATTAACCTGAAGTAATCCAATACATAATCCTCTCAATACACACACACACCAACTTCAATTTCTTTTGAAAGTCAAACCGCTTTTTGCTGATCTTTCATGTTGTTTTTGAACCCGCACGTCTGTTCTTTATTTTTTTGTCATCTTTTCCATTGATTTTTTTCTTCGAGCCTTTTAGATTAACTGGGTCACATCATGACAACTAATATACAATTTAATTTGAAATCCAAATTTAGTAAGAAGTTAAGTTAAGAGTTTTTAGGTTTGACTTACTAGATCTGGTTCAATGACAATGTTAAAGAATTCCCCACAGCTTGAATCTTCTTTTCTTACGTTCAAAAAATGTATAGATCAATCTATATCGTAACGTGGGAAGTAAACTAATATATAATACTCAACTAGAAACTCATTTCAATTGAATTAGAACATTTAAAATAAAATAAAAAATACATAAAGCGTAGATTTGCTAGGTAAACTCGAATCAAGAACTTAAAGATGTTTTTTCAACCTTTTTTTAATGATATAACATTGTTTTAGAAAAAAAATTAAACTAAATTATTGAAGTTGACCCGGCTCGGTCTCACGTAGGTTTGGCTACGTCAACATGTTTAATTGAATCAATCTTCAAATTAGTTTGAAATGAAATCCATTTTAAGTCATAGGTTTGTTAAGTCTATCCTTAAATGATGTTGTTTTATTTATTAAAATAAAATAACATATTTAAAAAAATTAAAAAAAAACCTTCGGAGTTCATCCCGTCAATCGAGTCGATAAAGTTTAATCAAATCAGCTTATAAATTAATTTAAAATAAAACCCAGTTGATGCTAGACTATGAGTTAATAAATTATCAGGCCAACCTGTCAAGCCAAGTCCGGTGTAAAAGTTATAGTTTATATTATGATAGAATGAATTTGTCAAATATGACAAAAAGGAAAGAAAAAATAATATACTCATTTTTTTGCCCATTCTCATGAAGCCAAATTTATTGAGTTTGTTCTTCTGGAGATATATAGTATTTTATGCATGGATAACTAATTAGAAGTGGTAAATAATTAAGAGAAAAGTTTAAAGAGGAAACTCATGAGTTATATAGTGCGAGCTGTCAAGGTAGTGGTGATAGTAAGATTGGAACGGAGCAAGGCATCGTTGTTTATACTCAAGCTATCCACCTTCTTCTGGTATAGATCTTGGACCTCCATCGTTTCTTTCATTCGATCTTTCAAGTTCTTTTTCTGCTTCAGTTACTCTAGAACTTTGCTTTTCAATCTCAATTTCTCTAGCAAACAACTCAATCTAAAGTTTTTTGATGTTAATTATAAGTTAGGTCTTCTGTCATTCCAGCTCTTCTACTTTGTCTGTCAATTCTCTATGGGCACGCAGTTCGATCTCTTCCCAATGCTCAACCTTACTTTTATAATCCTCTCTTTCA
>Ga0325404_1005606_pt1 | contig 13201 bp, 12 predicted proteins | sample PopdelMetagenome_18_FD_205664 | JGI IMG/M metagenome (GOLD analysis project Ga0325404, IMG submission 205664) | Populus deltoides microbial communities from Bellville, Georgia, United States - Xylem-Control-R1 | ecosystem: Host-associated > Plants > Phyllosphere > Stem > Wood/Secondary xylem... | reverse complement strand
AAAAAAAACTTAATATTTGTTGTAAAAATCTAATAACAGCTCCCATTAATTAATTTAATAGTATTCTGTATTTTTTAATTTTTAATTTTTATTTTAATGTTTAGTGTCACTAATTAAAATGTTTAAGTAATGATATATATAGCAGGGAAAATTGGTTGCTTGTGCTGATCAAATACAAAGGATTCTGCGTTGAATTAGTAAATACTTGATCGATATTACATAAATGGAATAAAACTTGACAAGCATCCTCTGTTCCATGAGATTAAAGATCAAGTTAAGTCCTTCAGCTTTTCCCATTCAGTGAACTTAAATCTTTGCTTTGAATCATGCCATTTCAACCCCTCTACTTTCAATATTGTAAGGTAATTTGAGATTCTTTGTTCAATTACACCATAACATTTGTCAGTCATTTAGTTATTTAATTAGCAGTGGAGATGAATTAAGTGGTTTAAATCACTTTTAATCGGAAGATTCAAATTTGAAACAATATTCAATTTAACCAATTGCAAAAAGTACGTAGAGAGACCATGCTTGATTCTTAGCCAATATTGCACTATATCATTTTATTTTTTTTAATAACTTCAAGGCAGGCTCCCATTCCGAGAAACTCAGCCTTGACTTGTGCATCCCTAGCTAGCTAGACCAGCGTTTTACTTGAGGCATTCGATGTCTATATAATTAACACAAAGTAATTGGCACTTCAAGCTTAATATATAATCATCAAACCATAGTTCAAAAATATTAAAAACAGGTCACGTGATATATGCCAGGGAAAGGGCATGTATCAAGCTCAACCGAGCGAGTTGAACCCTACCCTCAACCCTTATTTGTTTTGTTTAGAAGAAAAAGAATGATAGTTGGCGATAAACAGTTGAACCATATCAAGTTCAAAGACGAGAGGAAGGAACACGAACTGGCTGAGCCTTATGCCCTTGTGTTTCCGTTTTGGCATTGATTTGGGCAGTCTTCTTGCTAGGAAAGCTCTCCGAGACAACAAAGTTTCGTGTTAAATCCCTTAACTGGAATTTCTGAACTTTTCCTGTTGAAGTCTTGGGTAACTCAGACATGAACTCCACCTTCTTTGGAACCATATAATGGGGAAGCTTTTTCCTGCAATAAGCAATAATATCAGCTTCTTTGACATCATCAGATTTCCCTTCTGAGTTCTTCTTAATGGCAAGAAAAGCGCAAGGACTTTCTCCCCAAACTGGGTGTGGCATGGCCACCACAGCTGCCTCTAGGACTCTTGGATGGCTGTAAAGAACAGACTCTAATTCTACACTGCTGATATTTTCACCACCAGATATAATGACATCTTTTGATCTGTCCTTGATTTCCAAGTATCCGTCAGGATGTATGACCCCAATATCGCCTGTAGCAAACCATCCATTCTTGAATGCTTTCGCGGTGGCCTTTGGGTCCTTGAAATACCCTTTCATAACGGTGCTTCCTCTCAGAACAATTTCCCCCATTGTTTTACCATCCCAAGGCACGCTGATCATTGTACTCAAATCTTTAACATCCATATGAGCAAGAGCTACTGTGTTAATCCCTTGTCTAGCCATGATTCTTGACTGATCTTGGCTAGGAAGATTGTTCCACTTAGCTTGCCACTCGCACACAAGGGCTGGTCCAACCTCTGTCAGGCCATAGGAATGAGTGACATGGAATCCTAATGGTTTCATCTTTTCAAGAAGTGAGGCCGGTGGTGGTGCACCACCGACAAGTATTTGGACAGGAGAAGATATTTCTCGACGCTCGTCAGGTTTGGCCTCAAGAATTATGTTGAAAACAATGGGTGCACAGCACATGTGAGTCACCTTGTGCTGAGCAATGTTCCTATACATGTCTTTAGCTGTGGTATTGCGTAGGCAAACGTTGGTTCCACCGCGTGCTGCAATGCCCCAAGCTAAGGTCCAGCCATTACAGTGGAACATAGGAAGAGACCACAAATACACAGGCTCACTTTCCATTTCCCAGCCAATGATTATGCCAAGGGAGCCAAGGAAGACACCTCTGTGGCTATAGACAACTCCTTTTGGCTCTGATGTTGTTCCAGACGTGTAATTCAAGGCTATGGGATCCCATTCATCTTGGACCTCATAAGGAATGTACCCTGGATTGCCCTTTCGGACAAGCTGTTCATACTCCCATTCGCCGAAAATGGCACCTGTCGGTGACTCAATGTCATCAATGAGAACGACTGAAGGGAGAACTAATTTGGATGAAATAGATTCACTTGTCATCATTATTTGGAGGGCCTGCCTTGCCAACTGCACAAATTGGTAGTCAACAAAGAAGACCTTCGCTTCTGAATGGCGCAGAATGGTGGCAACGTGATTTGGATTTAGCCTCGTGTTGATGGCATTGATCACCCCTCCTGCCATGGGCACTGCAAAGTGCATCTCATACAGAGCTGGAATGTTCGGAGCCAAAACCGAAACCTGTTAATAAGATAGTAAATAACAACGTAAGTGCACAAACAAATACGCTGGTCCAAGAATACCCTAGCCATCGAAACAAAACAAAAAATATGGACACGTCATATGCTATATCCAAAAACTTACAACATCGTTTTTGGCAATATTAAAGGAACGGAGAGAATCAGCAAGGCGGAGGCAACGCTCATATGTTTGCTGCCATGTGAAGTGGGTTCTTTCGTGTACAACAGAGAGGCGATTGCCATAAACTTTGGCAGCTCTCTTCAAGAAATTTATGGGTGTGAGGGGAACGTAATTTGCATCACATTTTGGAAGTTGATCCATGGAAGATTGCTTTATTAGAAAGAAAGAGGTGATATTGGTGGATAGTTTTAAGTTGATGTTGGATAATTGGTGTTTAAATAGGGAATTGAGGACACAAGTTGAAAGGTTAGGACCACCTAATGAGATAAATAATTGGATAACCATAGCAAGACTTGTCAAAGTAAATGATATGATTGTTGTTATTATTGTAAAATTCTTGGAACTTGCCAACATGACCCTTATTCTTTTAAAATTAACTTTTCCATATATCCTCGTCAACTTTTCTTTTTAAATTTTGATAAGTGTTTTTTATTTTGATCCCTATTTATTTTATGAAATTTCACTATGCCCCTAGTTTTATTTTTTATATTTTTATTTTTTTGAATTTGTTTTTGAACACGAGGTCAAAAATCAGTTGCAACAATTGTATGATACTTATAGTACAAAGTTATTGGAAATTAATTTTTCCTTGACATTTTATACTATGTTTGTAAGGTAATGCAATAAAATGTTTTAAAAGAAAAGCAGTGTTTGAGAATACTTAAAAATTCCAACCTTAATTGAAAAATCTAACAACCTCAATTAAAAAAATCTAAAATGAACATGTTAAGTGTGTTTGGTGGTGTGGTAGTGATTGCTTTTCAAATAGTTTTTTGTGCCGAAATACATGTCAATAATATTTTTTTATTTTTTAAAAATTATTTTTAACATTAGCATATCAAAACGATTCAAAAGGTACAAATCACACTCAATTTTAAAAAAAAATCAAAATTTAACAAAACACAGGTTGAAACTCAGCCAAACACTTAGTTAGTCAAAAAAAAATTTAAGCTATACTATCAAGAAGTTCATCCCTGCCATCAAAAAGTGCAATCCCTGCCATGATCACTTAATAATTTTGATTTAAAAAAAAAATCATGAAAAGGTTGATTACATAACAATTTTGACCAATTTATTTCATTTTTTTTTTGAAATTTTTTGAACATGAGGTTAAAAATTAATTACAACAACTGTAGTCTATTTATAATATTTATGGTATAAAGTTATTGAAAATTAATTTTTCCTTGATTTTATATAGTAAGTTTGTGAAGAAATAAAAATAATGTTTGAAAAGGAAAGCAATTTAAGAATATTTCTATTTTTTATTTTTTAAGACGAGGTCAAAAGTTGATGACAATGACCAATTTTAAGATTATTATTACTTTTTTGGATGAACAAATTGATGTCTTAATTTTATTCATGTATTTATTTATAGTCTGTCTCTATTGCAAATCACTTTGTACATGATTAGACGGCAAAAAGATGTGATATAGTCGATTCTTAATTTTTACCAGCATTGAAGTAATCAATTAATGTTTGCAGATTAAAGTGACAACCACACCTCGCATCATTAAATGTTGTGGTTATAATTATTTTTTAAAAGTATTTTTATATTGAAATATATTAAAATAATATTTTTTTTATTTTTTAAAATTATTTTTAAATTCAATATATTAAGATGATTCAAAATATAAAAAAAATTAATTTTAAATAAAAAAATAAATTTTTATATTTGCATTGCGTTTCCAAACAGAATTAATACTCCCGTTTAACCATCAAAATGCAAAACGCTCTCTGTTAATCTATATGGAGAAGCAGTTCGAAGATTAAAAATAATGACTTCACGTGTTAGTTAATAAAAAATAGTTTACCACATTTTTTTACTTGGTATGCATTTCTAAATTGTTTGAACGAGTTTGGAGTTGCAAATTTCTATGGCACTCTAACTACTGAGTAACAAGAAGATACTCAAAAGCATAGATCATGCTCTGTCACTAGTTGTTTTACATGGTGATGGTGATGGAATAAAAGCTACGAAAAACTTCATAAATCTCTATAGAATAATGATCTTAGCTTCTTAATGCCAAAATGATGTGATTATTCTCATTTATATATAATTACAAAAGAAGTTTGAAATGCAAAAAATACATGATAACAAGCATCGCACGTGAGCAAGCGACGTTGAGGAGTCATGGAAGTCACCATCTAATTGTTTGGTTCAGAGTCATTAGAAAACTCGGGTGTTCAATTAGATCCCTATTAACCACCAAACTTTTAAATTTTTTTTCATTTCATCCCTGATTTCATCGATTTCAAACCTTGAAGTTTCGTACTTCTTACAAGTTTGTTTTTAGTTTTGAATTTTTTCAATTAAGCCCCTAATTACCGATCAAATTTCAATATTTATGCAATTAAGCTTCTAATTTGACCAAATTAACCCTTAAATTTTATAATTCAAACCCTAAACTTTAATTTCTTCTAATTAAAGCCTAAATTGACTTTAAGAATTAATTCTCCTTGCAATTAAGCCCTAAATAAAATTCAATTAAACCTTGAAAAATTCTATTTGAATCCTCAAATATACAATGTTGAACTTTCTTCCTTAAAATTAAATTTTCTTTATCAATAAGGTTAAAATTTTTAATTTTATATATTTTGACTCTCCTCGACCAGTCTTAGGCAATTTCCTATGTGTCCTGGTGTATTATATTTTTTTGGTTTTCTTCCTTCTGTCATCATTTTGTTTTAGTTTTTTAGTATTTTATCTCTTGTTATCTTTTGAATTTTTTATTTATGCAAGGCCACAAAATAAATAACAACAACAAGAATTCAAAGACATTCAAATACAAGTAAGAGTTATATATCTTCTAAAGTAGATAAATGTTTATCTATAGCATTCAATAACAACTGGTGAATAAGATAAGTGAAAATCTAATATAATCTTGGAGGAGATATCTGGAATGATTTGAATCTTGTAACTATCAAGCTAAATGATATAAACATTCCTTGGACTATAAGTTGTTTTATTTGACATCCTTTGATTTTATTTATTTTTTTTCATGAATTTCTACTCTTGAATTACAGGGTGTTTTGATTTACGTACACTCCTTTTATTATGTTTCATTGATTTTGAGTTGCATATGTTTCTTTATAAAATATAAAAATATTATACTAAAATTGGTCAAAAAAACATAAAAAAAATTACCTTGATAAAAACATCATTTACAATAGATAAATTTTTCATCAAGAAATTAACCCTAGATATATTTATAACTTTTGGTATATTTTAAGGAATAAAAGACTTGCATGTGATATTTAAGGACTATTTAACTCTTTGTTTGGTTTAATTCCTACTATTTAATTAACTCTGGTAGTGGTATATTTATGTTTTCATATATATATATATAATGACTCTCTGCAAAACTTTATTAATTATTGCAACTGCAGAAACAATAGAAGAGGGAGGCTGATTGAGCCAGACCTCACATCCATAAACACTTAAAGCAAATCTAGCTAAAGAATGAGCAAACATATTGCCAGGCCGGACATGTCAAAAGACTTTGCCTTCGACATAAATGTAATGAAATTCTTCTAAAATATGTAGGAATAGAGGGCACCATGCATTCCTTTACAAGCTATATATTTAATTAATTTATTTATATCTTTGCTCTTCTTTCATGTTGCGTGTGAGTGATGGTTTGAGCCTTGAAAATTGTTATAGCCGAATTGCCGGATTGTAGCGCTGGGTTTTCCTCATTTAGTGGTTTCCACGCTAATGATCAGATACTTGCCATCATATTGTTCATGAATAATTAATTAATGGATGTAAGGGCTCATCTTTTTTCTATTAATTATTAATGAAGCTCGGCGTTGAAATGAGAACGATACATGCATCTTACCAACTTCATGAATGGATATATATGTATCTTAATATAGAAATTGGAGTTGGTATGGGTTACCCAATAAACAAGTTTTTGAAGCTAATTCTTTATCAAAACTGTAATATATATATATATATATATATATATATATATATATATATATATATATATATATATATATATATATTTGGGGTTTCTATCAAATAAAGAAAGACTTTCTAAATCACATATCCTGGCCTCAATGCAAACATTGATAGGAAAATAATACAAATACCAATATTGAATGAGGTTTTAATATTGATATTATTAGTTTTTAACATAACAAGTTTTTTTTTAGACTTAAATCTGCACAAACTCATTAATTATTACTTTATATTTTTTTTTAAAAATCTAATTAGAAAAAATAAAAATAATTTTAGAGTAAAAACTGAAATGGTTAGCTTAAACCTAGTAAATAACTTTATTAATTCAACTCTAATAAAAATATCGGGTGACGTAAGGTGACAAGTACATAAATAATTTAGTTCAAAATTTTCAAACAATTGAAACCTATCTTTGGTGGCGGCTGAATGCAATGTGTGAATGGAAAACAAATTTTTTTTTTTTTTTGAATATCCGTGCAATTATGGGGTTAGCATTAGGATGAAATGTGTTATTCAGTACCCTGTGTTTTTTATTAATTAAAAATATATTAAAATAATATTTTTTTATTTTTAATTTAAAATCATTTAAAATTACCTAAAAAGACATTAATTTTTTGTGTTACAACCAGCTTTTCAAAGTATCTTTTACTTAAAAAATAATTAATTATATATTTTTATTTTTAACATCAATATATTAAAATCATTTAAAAATACCTAAAAAAAATTAATCTTCTTTCTTACAACTTGCTTTTGACTTGAAAGATCATTACAAAAACAAATACTCACGAAATCTCCCTCCCTTGTCTTAATGACATAACAAATCTAGTCTATTTTCTTAATATTTTCAATTCAATTTCTAGATTATTTTTTGCCGGCAAAAGTTTTTGGTTATACATTTAACCTTTCCCCCTAGCTAATATGCAAAAGTACTATGTTCACTTTAATATATTTCTAATTATAATGTATTGCCTGACATGGTTAAGTTTGTCTCTACCTTCCTTAAAGAAAAGAAGTTTTTTGGCTCCCATGGACTTCAATCTTGGATCTTTCCTAATGGTGTGGATGTTATTTTTGCCGCCATGTATAATTAACTACCCGATTCTTCCCTGGAGGCCATATATATATATATATATATATATATATAGTTGTTGGTATATGTTGCTTTCTATAGCTTTCTATAGGTTATTTCTTGGCAGCAATTAATTACTCTATCCAGCCTTGAATGATTCATACTAACTATATATTTTTCGTATTATATTGTGGTGTGACAGCGACTGGAAAGATGTTATCATTTATTGTTTGACTTCCAATACTCATATGTTTCCTCCTAGCATTTAAAGAATTTAATTTTTTAATTTCTTGAAATTCTTAGGTTCCATCTTAGGGGAAAACATGCCATATTCAACCAACACGTACGGTGATTAATTAATAGTAATTAATATCTTGAGATGAAGAAATTAAACGTTTTAATAGTAATCAAACAATCATATTAACTAGACGTTGTGATATTGAGATTTGGATAAAAAGGAAAAAAAAGAGTTAATTTGTCAATCGTTTGGTGCCTTCCGTGAGCATGATGCATTTTGCAATGATAGTAATGCCCTTAAGTACCTCTCTTATCTCCGTGAAGATAATAAGGATTTAATAAAATAACACAATCTTTTTGTACATTGTAAAAGTAAATAATTTAATTATTATTTTCTTAAAATTAATCATTTTGTCAATTACAAAAAAGTAATCATTTTCTAATTTTTTTAGTTTCACAAATTCAATAATTAATTAGTTGTGATTACATAAATAATATTTTTTATTTCGAGTTAAGAGTTAATGGGAACATTGATGAATTTTAGAAGTATAAATAAAGTTTACCTAAAATATCTTCAATAATCTAAGAGGCCTTTGTTTTACATAAAATATAGTTGACTGACCTATAGCATTTTACATAAAAAATATTTTATGATGTTTATTAAAAATTAAAATAAAATAATATAATTGTAGTAAAATAATAACGATATGTTATGATGATAAAGTAGTGGTGGTGATGGTTAAGAAGTGAGGGCAAGCTAGGAGCGACGGTTGTCACAGTGGCATAATGATGGTGGAATGGTGTCAATTGTAAAGATAGACTGCCTTTAATGATGAATCAGCAAGACTTGCAAGAAAACTAAGTCTAAGCAAAAACTTATTGAAACACTAGAACCATACTTGGAGGGCATGTTTCAAACTATAAAGAGCCTATTGTAAGCAACAAATATAAGGGGAAATTCAAGAACAATATATCCAAGAGGTTGTTCCGTGTAGATTGCTTATTTAAGTAAACCATGCAGGAAAGCATTTTTAATATCAAGTTGATGAAAATTCTAATTATGAATAGCAGCAAGTGTCAAGATAATTCTAACAATGACAGGACAAACAACTAGAGTGAATGTTTCGTTAAAGTCAATGCCATGTTTTTTAGAGAAACCCTGGGTCGTTTCCCCTTGACGAACTTTCCTGCCTGGCCCGACCAGTCCAGCGTCCAGCCTGTGTTCGTCAAAAAATCTGCGTTACCGCTTCTCCCCGATGAACATGAGCTTTGTTGCATTCTATAAAACTATCTACTTTAAGCTTCGTCTTGAAAATCTACCGACAACCAATAATATTATGATTACTTGGACGAGGAATTAAACGCCATGTGTTATTTTACTTGAGAGCAGCAATTTCATCATCCATAACAAAAGGCCATTCAGGATGCTTGATGGTCGACTTAAATCCATGAGATTCCTTAACTGCAAGATGTATATGAAACCATAATGAATGAATAATATGAGGCTTAACAATATTGTTCTTAGCACGAGTAACCATAGGGTGACTAGTGGTTAGTGGTGGACGAGAAGAAGAAAAGGAAGAAGCAGAAGGTATGGTTTCTAAGGCCATCGTTGGCGATGAAGGTTGTAATGAATCTTTTGAAGGTAGCAAAGGAATGTGTGAATCGGTACAAGGAACACATGAGTAGGATATCAGGCGATGAGCTGAAATCACACCTGAAGTTGAAGTATCACTAAAATAAAACTAGTCAGAAGAATGATCAAAAGTAATATAATCAGTTTCACATAAAGATGGAAGAGCTGAACAAGCAGAAGCGTAAGGAAAGTATTCTTCAAAAAACTATACATGTCGAGAAATGTATACCTGATTAGTTTTCTTATCCAAGCAACGAAAACCTTTGTGAAGGTGACTATAGCAAATGAAAACACAAAGTATAGACCTTAAAGACAATTTATGAGGCATGTAATCACTAAGAAAAAGAAAACAGAGGCAATCAAAAGTATGGAAAATGGAAAAAAAATAGAAAAAGAAGGAGGGTGGCCATATAAAGTTTCATAAAGAGACTTACCATCAAGAACCAGTAATGGGAGGCGATTAATGAGATAACAAGCCGTGAAAAAATATTCAACTCATAAATATAAAGGCACATTAAAATGAAACATAAGTATAAGACCAACTTCAGTAATATGACAATGATTTCTTTTTACAATGTCATTCTAATTCAGAGTATAAGGACAATATGACAATGCTTTCTTTCTACAATGTCATTCTAATTCAGAGTATAAAGACAAGCAATACGTTGTATTATACCATTCTCATGAAGATAGGAGGTAAAATGATTATTTATAAATTCAGTATCAGTACTACCATCATATTAAAAGGATTTGATTTTAAAGTCAAATTGAGATAAATATATCAAAAAATTCAGACTTTAGTTTTAACGGATAAAACCAACTAAAATGTGAAAACAATATGAAAAAATCCATTGTCTATATTGAGTCATTGAATTTTCCAGTTGCCTTCAATATTTTCAGAATTATTTGAAATGATGAAAGGGTAAAAATGATTAATCTTAGTGAGCTGTTTCCATAACATGTATAAGAGCTAAAATCCATTGTCTATCCAACTTATAATTTAATCGTATTTTTATTAAAACAAGACAGAACTAAAATCATACTACGTGCTAGCCAAAGTTTTTAATTCTCTCCGGCATTGCATAAGATGTACTGACTTCCTTCTTAATTAAGAACTAAGCAGTCTTTTCTCTCCTTCAAAAAAACAAGTTCGGAAGTCAAACAATCCCACCATATCAATTGAAACCATAAAAAAATCAAGAAGTAGGTAAGTCGAACAACCCCACCATAACAATTGAAACCATAAAAAAAAATTATATATCCTTTTTTGTTTCTGATATTGAAGATCCCATGAACAAGTACCGGGACAATTAAAAATTATAATGTCAAAAGATTGGGAAGAACAGTGGTTGTTTGATTTTGATTTGAAAACAAATACTCGCCTGTAGTCATTGCATTGCATGTTTTTATAAGTAGCCTTACGTGGATGATGATAACTGAACATATAAATATCATTACAGCTGCAATTGGCAATTAATCTATAGTTAGAGCCTCCGAACATGTCAAAGATGACGAGGAAACATTGAAGGATATCCATCACCAGTTTAGTTCTTGTCCTGCTGGTGACAGCAGTTCTATGTATTAATTTAAAAAAAAAAATACAATAGCATCCAAGTTGGTATGTGGTTGGTGCGTATATGATTTTCTCCGATATTTTGTTTTTTTTATGTGAAGGACATGTTTTTTTTTTCAAAACTAATTTTTTTTTTTTAGAACTAGGGTTCTAAAGTAATTTTATATCAAATTAATGATAAAAATTATTGTTCTCTTATGGTGACATTTGTGTTATAGTATACATCTACAAACTAAAATATAAGAAACAAAAAAGTGTTGATTTAACTTTTTATTATTTAGTTTAATGGCTTCGAATTAGATTTTGAAATTTTATTTTATTAAAGAATCAATTTAATCTAAAAATTTAAATTGTTAAATGAGATCTTATATATTAATTTATATTATTCTCTAACATATTAATACAGGTTTTGATCTATCTAAATGTTCAAATAATATGTTGAGATGATCTAATGCTTAAGATTAGCATTTTTTGTTATTCCTTTAATTTTTTTATAATTTTTTTTAATTAGTTTGTCATTTTATTTTTTTGGATAATTAGTTTGTCATTTAATTAGTTTTTAATTAGTTTGTCATTTTATTTATGGCACTGGCTATATCTTAATAATATTCTCCCTCGATTACTATAAGTAAAAACAAAAAAAAAGTGTTGATGATCTCTTAATTTGTTTTTGTTTATTGAGAAATTCAACTACCAAACTTGTACAAAAATGAAACCAAAATGTCATCTTCGATTTATGTTACTTAATGAGTAGAATTGATTTGTGTATAAGGTTTCTTCGATATGGGATTTGTCTAAACTTGACATCCTATTTTTTTGAAGGAATAAATTCCAAAATCTTTCATTCAGGTTTGAATGTCTCCCAATTATCTCTCAAAAAAATCATTTTTCCCCTCAATTTCCATCTGTACATTTCAAAGTTAAATCAAATGATTTCTTCTATTATCACTGCTAGAAATAAAAGAAAGAAAGAAAGTCGCATCCTACAAAACTTACCCTCAAGTTTTTATGGAAGAAATTTGTAATTAATTCTACCAAAATGATTCATGAAGCCAATATAAATAATTGGCCGGAAGGTAAATTGATGCATTTTAGAAATCTAATCTTATAATTAATCTCTTTTCGATTTCAAGCTAATGATTAAGTTTCTAAAATTCGATACTGGAAAAACCAAGGCATTGCTAGTTAAATCCCGAGCATTCAAGGAGTTTAACAGCGAACTTGTGGAGTTTTCGGTTAGCACAAATCCAAGTGCTAGAAGAACTTCTTCGACCTATCCTTTGGTTTCCTCTTGAAATTGTCGAGCTGATCACTATTTAAGCTCGTATTGAATAGGGACTAATAAATGAGGATGAAGAGCCTTCCCGGCCTGAGCTTCCAGGAAGAACCTGATGGTGAGACCTCTTCCAACCCCTCTAGCTAGGGATCCTCTGCTCAGAATAATTCTTGGCTTATGACTATTTGATTTGTAATGGATTTTGGAAGGCATTTGTTTAAACTTAACTATTTTTTAATTGATGTTGTTAATTATTATTCTTATAATAATCGAAGTGATACTATTAATTGTAAAAGTTTACAGATACATGGACTGAAGTAAAAAACAATCATTCCTTTACCCTTCACCTAACTGATAAAACACCCTAAAAATAAAAACACACGTCTACCTTTCTCCCTTCACCCGCACTGAACCAACCGAACTAGACCCACCAGCCCGAACCATCAAGCCACCACATCATCAAACCGACGCCCAAAAACCAGCTGAGAACCCAAATTAAGGCCAGCGCCACCACCCATCAACACCCAATATCTCCATAGCTACCAAGAGGACACGACATGCACTGTCATCACCAAAAACCTCCAGCTCTTTCGCCTCCAAAAAACAGCAGCCAATGAGCAAATCAGCCCCACATTGCCCACCATCCACCATCGCCACTGTCAAACATTTTTACTATTTTTAATATTGTTAATATTAAATTCTTAATTTTCACTATTAATTTTGAGTTGTGCTATCTTCTTAGCTGATATTTTGATAACATTTTGACTTTCTGGGTGCCGATTAAATTTGTTGTAACACTGTTACTGACTATGAAAAGAGTTT
>Ga0325404_1005601_pt1 | contig 13208 bp, 8 predicted proteins | sample PopdelMetagenome_18_FD_205664 | JGI IMG/M metagenome (GOLD analysis project Ga0325404, IMG submission 205664) | Populus deltoides microbial communities from Bellville, Georgia, United States - Xylem-Control-R1 | ecosystem: Host-associated > Plants > Phyllosphere > Stem > Wood/Secondary xylem... | reverse complement strand
TAAAAAAATTCATTCATTTTATAAAAAAAAATACTTTTACACCACAAAAACATAGCCTTAATAGTTTTATAAATTTATATATGATTAACATGTATTCTTTAAGAATATTATTTCATTTTTAAAGGAAATATGATCTACAATGAATACTTAATTAGTGGAATCTAGATCGATATCAATTTAGTTTCAAAATATAAAATGCTTAGAATTGTAGCAACCCGGAATGCTTATCCTATTTTCTAAGTTTTCATATATTTCATCCCTCACCACCAAAACCTTGACATCGCAATTCAGATTTTCGTGTTCCTTTCAAGGATCCTCCAAGTAACAAATCAATCCTACTTTCTTTCTGCATTTGTACAATATCTAATCTAACATGTATGCCTTACCGTTAATTGTCTCCCATTAAAAAAAATAAACAATTCTTTAGAATTCAGATCAACTGGGAAGGAGTGGATTATGAACAGAATCTTACAAATTACTGAATTATTAGTTCTTCAGTTATCCACGTACCAAAACAAATTAAACCACCACATAGAGAGGAATTTTAGGGAATTAGAAGATTTTCTAATACAACAATCAAAACTTGGTTCCCAAGTTCACTAAAGTTTTGCATTTGCATCAGAACACGAATAAAGTTTTGCCTTTGGACAGCTGTGATATCGTTAAGAGCTTTGAAAAGAATTGGCATCTCCATTGTTTTGTCACGATGAATCCTTTCTTTACACAGCAGCTCATTTGCTGGCAGCATGCTTACAAGGAACACGCCCATTTTGATTCTTCAATTCATCTCCAGCCACGAGAAAGAATGCGGTGTGCCTGAAGAGCAGAAGAATGTACACAATCTCTCATCAACATGAAGGAAACTAAATGACAAGAACTACAATGCTATTTGAGATGGGTTTCATTAGAAATGGCAAAGAAGTAATTTGGTGGAATTCATGCCTGAAAAAGTTCATCATTTTGATTTTTGAGTCGTCGTCGATATCTGAGGTGCTGTCCACTGCCTTCTCCATGTGATGTAACCACCTCTCTGCAGCTTGGTGTGTGACAGGAAATGGTCGATGGCGTCCAATTAGAGCAGGATGACCTGCCAAAGTCAAAGGGAAAGATGGTTATTAGACAAGGTTGTTACATGTTATTCTGCATGAAAAAAAGTAGTATCAAATCATCCACACCAAAGCAACTTAACATAATGTTTTCTTCTTGCTAAGCCTTGAAGGAAAAGCAAACTGGCAACCATAAACTCTCAGTATCCTCTTAGAAACAATCCCCTCCAACGGTTTATAAATGCAAACGCTTCCCCTGAAGACCTCAAACCAGATGGAATAACTTTGAAACTGATCTATATGAACTTCCTTAGCAAACCTGGCACAGAATAGCCCACGCTGATAATTCTAACCCCTTTGAATTAACAGCAAGGAGGCCAACTTATGCTCATAACTTGCGCTTAGCAGCACAACATACCCACTCCACCAGGTTTTACTCCACAACAGTTTCAGTGAACGCATTATTTCATTAATTATTGAACTAGAGAGCAATCAACTAAAACATACAGAGAACAAGCTCATTTCTATAATCACTTAAAGAAATTGATTAGTCCAGTGGATTAATCTTTAACATCATACTGAATCCTAACCTTGAATGTTAAAGAAAAAATCCTGAGGATTCCTCCACCATTATCATTTAATTGCTAATAATTACCAAAAATTAACCCTTTTAAAACCATACATCACAAGCAGAAATTCTTCAAAAAAAAAAAACAGCAATTTATCATAAAAAAATTGAAGCCACAAAAACCAAAAATCTTATATACTTGAAAAAACATACCTTTCCTTTGAGAATACAAAGGAGGCCCTCCCATTCTCTGCACAAAAAACTCATACTGATTCTGAATGGCTTCTTCTTTCTTAGAATTCACAAATATGGATCTAAACCACTCTTCTTCATCATCATAAACCCTAAAAACAAAAACCCATTAACAAAAAAAACACAAGCACCCTTTTAATCCAACAACAAGTACTCACCTGTTATAAAAATTTGTGGAGAGGTTGATGAAAGTTTGAAGGCCAAGCTTTTGAAACAAGTTAGTGTTGTCAATAGCAAACGCGTCAGCAGAGTCAACTCCACTCCACTCGGAGGCTTTCTCTTGCAATGACTGCATTGCTTCCGTTTAACCGAGTTGATTTATTGAGTCTGGTCTCTGGTTATTTATGCTTGCGCAGATTGTAGTTCATATGTATATAGGAGCCCGCTTGTGGCCGTAGCGTGGTTTCGACGCTCATTTTTATTTGGAGAAGAAGGCAATTGGACATGTGGCGATTTTTGGTTGGTTGGGAGAGTGGGAAGTATGAAAAACTATGGGAGGATGATTCTTCTTCCCCTTGTTTTAGAATGCTTTGACATTGGAATGGGACCATGGTGACGATTGACCAAATGGTGCCACGGTGGTGTCATATTGTTGACATATTTTAATTTTTTATTTTATTTTGAGATGATAATTATATCCAATTCTATGGATATCTGCTTTTATTTATTTGAACGAGGATGAATACGAAGGAATTTTTTCTTTTATGAAATGAAAGTGAAAATAGGTAAAAATATTTTATTTGTTCGTAAAATAGAGTTGGATAGAGCACTTTTATAGAGCACGTTTGTTTTTGAAGTAGATTTTGTAGTTTTAATTTGAAAAAAAATAAGTTTTAAAAAGTATGGTTAGTTGGATTTAAATGCGTGTTTGGTAAAAATTGTGGTTGAAGTTTATATGTAGCAAAAAAACACGTATAAAATATTTGGTGGTTGTGTAGTTGCAGTTATTTTTCAAAATGCTTTTTACTTGGAAATGTAACAAAATAATTTTTTATTTATTAAAAATTATTTTTTATATCAGTGCATCAAAATGATCTGAAAACAAAAAAAATATTAATTTGAAGTAAAAAAATTAATTTTTTTCAAAAACACTTTTGAAACGCAAAAACAAACAAATTTTTACGAAACTTAGTTACAAAAACATGTAAAAACTGATTCTCAAACATTGTATTTCAAACTCAATTTTTTAGTGGGCTCTATAATAAAAAATACAATTTGATATGTTGCCAGACACCTTACTATATTTTTTGCACCGCAAACACAAAAACTGCAAATAAACAAATGCAGCCTATATGTGCTACATTTATTTATATCGATAGTTTATTAATATTCTCAATATACATTTAAAACAATTTATATAGTTTTGTTAATGATTATCATTTTGTTTGATACTAGTAGAATAATTTATTTATTTTTATGATACATATATTTTACTTAATAATTATAAAAAAATTTAAGTGGACATAAGTTTGTTTTTTTTTTTAAAAAAAAGGTGTAAGGGATTAAAAATTATCTCTTATTGAAATGTAACTAAATATAAAGATCGGGAGATTTAAACAGTGTTTGGATATATTGATAATAAAAATAAATATAATATATTTTTTACATTTTAAAATTATAAAATGTATTTTTTAAGAAATTTTTCAAAGATATATTTATTTTATATTAACATACGAGGCAGGGACGTCTTTATTTTTGCAATACGTACATTTCAATAGCTCTTGTCCCAACTCTAAGCAACAAATCGCATTTTTTTTAGTTTTAACGTTATGTAATCACATATCATAAAATTAAAAAAAAATAAAAATAAAAATAAAAAAGCAAGATACCATTTTACACATGTTTCAAGGAAAGAAAAAAAATAAACTTCTTGGGGAGCTTTGCAGAAAAAAGACCTAATTGGATACCATGCACTCTTTTTTTGCCCTTACAATTAAAGATTAAATTAATGGCATGCTTTATATTACATATTGGATCAATTTTTTTAATTATAAAAAAATAATTTGAGTGTTGCTTATATTCTTTTTATAGTAAAAAAACAAAAAAAAACAAAATTGTGTAGGGATTGATATAACATGACTTAGTTTTTTTTTTTAGTCCTAAGATAATCGAATGATTGATGAAAATATAGTTTGATTCAAAATAAATATTTAAAATGATATTTTTTTTAAAAAATTAAGACAATAATATATTGGATTAATTTTGATCAGTTCGGTTAACTTGTTTATCTATATACTGAGTCATGAAATTATAACAACTCAATAAAAATTAAATAAAAATAAATTATTAAATTTAATTTCAAATAAAATCAATATTAAAATATAAAATAAATAAAATAAATAAAAAATTTGAGTTAACCGATGAAATTATCGATTTAAGTTATAAGTTTAGGATAATCTCAATAAATATAAATTAAAAAAAATTATAAAAGCTTAATTCTTAATAAATTTAATATTAAAATATAAAAAATTAAAAAAAACATATATTAAAAATAAAGAATAAAGAGAAAATATTTTTTTTAAAAATAGTATTTTACGCGGAAATATATAATAACTTCCCGTTCTCTTTTAGTTTATTTTTCAATCTTAAGTAAATTCGACTGATGTGGCCCAGTTTAGATCCAATTGAATTGAAAGATTAAAACTAGGGTCCAACAACCCAAGCCCAAATATCTAAGGAAATCATTAAGGAACCGCGGAAGAAACACACCTGGCAGTTGAGGACGACACGACCAAATAAATAAATTAGCGCAAAGCCTTCTTGTAATTTTACCGAACCCTAACCCTAACAACCTCTCTTTCCCACCCGTACACTTCTTACATCGTATTCGTACATCTTTCCCACGATCATCACAAGCAAACCCTAATTAGATTTCATAAGCTGCCACTGTAAAGTCAAATTCCCTAACTTTCCTGGAATTCAGGATTTTTTTGTGTTGCAGAGGGAAATCTTGATTGCTCGAATGGTTGCAGCAGTTGTCGATATCGAAAGGATGGAGAAGCAGCAGCGTGTCAGAAAACGGCCAAGATTCGCATGGGACGTAGGCCCCGCACAACCAGAGGTTTATTTTTTTTCGGAGATCTGGGGGATTAGGATAATGAGATCTTGAAAATCACGCTTGGTGCAGGGAGATTGACTTGGGGTTAAAATTGGTGTTGGTTTTTGTTATTTGTAGGAACGGGCTCCAGTGGTGGCTCGAAATGAGGGGATGGCGGCTAGGTATGTGTCCCCGCCGAGAAGGGAGGATGATCGTGAAGGACATTATATGTTTAATCTCGGCGAGAATTTGACTCCAAGATGTAAGCTTTTCTTCAAATTTATTATTTGCGATTTTAAAATCTGATTGGGAAATCTCAAAATTTGGAATTTTTAAATAATATCCTCCTGTTTTAAGGCAAAGAAAAGGGAATCTCAAGAAGAGATCGAGAAGAATATAAAAAAAGGAACTGAAACTGAAACTAAACTTTTTTTTGGAACAGATCCAGCGGGGAAAAACATTTGAAATTCATAAATTATATGTACTTAGTTTTTATAAAAGTTTATGTGAAGTGTTATGTTAGTTAAGAGTCATGCAATGTTTTAATTGCGTTTTTTGTGCAAAACATTGGGCCCAATCTCTGATTAGGAACTTCTTGCACTGTTTGGCAGATAAAATACTGAGCAAAATGGGTGAAGGTTAGCTGTCAAGCGTCTTGCTATCTACAAGATGTTAAATTTTTGTGATTCTGCTTGTGCCATTCAGCAAATTGCTAGTATTGTAGGCACTTTTGGGCGAGTTTTGGAATGTTGGGATCGCCAAACACGAGAGTATGTGGCAATCAAGGTAGTACGTAGCATTCACAAGTATCGTGATGCAGCAATGATTGAAGTCGATATACTTCAGCGTGTTGCCAAGAATGAAAAAGCCAGCTCACGGTATATGTTTTATGAGTTTCTGCTGAGAGAAAAGTTGCTTGCATGTCATCAGTCTTCACCCATCACGCGACATGTTCTCATGCTCCTGCTTGTTGATTCCTCTATGCAGATGTGTTCAGATTCGGAACTGGTTTGATTACCGCAATCACATTTGTATTGTAAGTATTCCAATTAAATCTCTGTTATAAGTAATTCCTTTTCTCATGCTGTATTTTATAGGAAGATTGTGTTGGATTCACTGGCAAACCATCCTTTCAAATGATGAAAGAAGTGGCTGGAAACTAAGCCTTAGATTTATTTGTCTCATTTTCTGTGCATTTTTTTATGTTGCTTATGTCCAAATGTGAATCCTTTGAACTTTTTGGTGTTCAAAATTTGACCAATTTATCACTAATATATATTCAGAACATGTAACTTATCTCCAGTCAATTATGATGGTTTAATATCAATTTGTCTGCATGGACTTCATTCATGAAAGTGGGAACTAAACAGAAAACTTCCTTTGAATGGATTTTTAATGGTGTTACCAGGTATTTGAGAAGCTTGGACCAAGTTTGTTTGATTTTCTAAAGAGAAATAAATACAGCCCATTCCCTGTGGATCTTGTTCGGGAATTTGGACGTCAGCTTTTGGAATCTGTAGCATGTGTGTGGATTGTTCTTGGCTCTTGTCTTGTTACTTTCCTTATATTTCTTAACCAATCACCCAGATCTGTTTCTTGGCCTGTTTTGTTTATTCAGGGCTAGCAAGGGATCTCTGATTCTTTTTTACCCCTTGTGTAATGTTTTTATTTTCCATGACTTGTCATATTTGGCAGATATGCATGATTTACGCTTAATTCACACTGACCTGAAGCCAGAAAATATACTTCTTGTGTCATCTGAATATATAAAGCTTCCAGGCTCCAAGGTATTTGGCCTTTCACAATTGAAAAATAATACCATTTAAGATTTGGGTTTAGGCTTGGTTATAACCTTAAAAATGATTGAAATGGTACAGAGGAGTTCTTCAGATGAAATGCACTTCAGGTGCTTGCCAAAGTCAAGTTCCATTAAGCTGATTGATTTTGGTAGTACTGCATTTGATAATCAGAACCATAGCTCCATTGTTTCAACGAGACATTACAGAGCCCCTGAGGTCATTCTAGGTAACGAGTTACTGTGTTGGCAAATGAGAATGTGTTTCCCTCTTTGGTTGCTTCTACATGTGTCGACTTCTCATGGAAGGTACAAAAAAAACTTGGTGGTTGGTAGAGGGATATGGGTGTTTAGGAATTTGCTTAGATGTTTCGGAAGTGGGTTGAGAATCTGGACAATAGGTCACAGAAATGTTCTTTTCAGATCAGACACTCAATTCATTAAAAAAAACAATTCTTAGATTGACATTAATAGTTTCTTTTATCATTTCTTTCTAGAACCTTACATCATTTGTTTCAAATTGTTTGTGTAGAGGACTGTTTTTCTGATGATACATTCAATGTGTTATGTTTTCCCCCAGATATCTGTAGTGGGAAAATTTATTACAGATTCTACTGACATGCATAGTTTTAGAGAAATTTAAAGTTTGAATTTGTAAGGGCTGTGTTTTCCATAGTACTTTTGGATTTGTTTTTTCATTCTCTCTGCATGGCCTTCTTATATCCCATGTTTACCATAACATTAATTTCAAGTTCCCTTGTTTTTTGCTCTCTCTCTTAAGAGACTAATAAACCATAGCTGTCAAAGTGCAGGTTTTCTATTCTTCCTTTTCTCTAGCAATTCCTCCCACCAAAATGCTTATACTTGAAATTTGGAAGTTTTTGATCGATGTATGATAAATTTCCTTTGAATAGTTAAAAATACAAAAAAAAAACAAGAAACTAATAATTTCATTGTGGAATCACCACCTGGGAAATTCAAGCCTATATGGTTCTATTACAAACTTCAAGTGATACCTTTGCTCGTCTCTTATATCTCAAAATTAGTTCATGAGTGTGAAATCATTTGTGCTTGATTAATGTAGTTTTGTTTTGTTTGTTCTTCCTACCTAAATGTGTTTTTGTGATGAAGATTTCTCTGAAATTTAACTACCTGCGGATTGCACTATTCTATAATTAAATCTTATTTCCTAATTTTCTGCATACATTTTCATTGCAGGTCTAGGTTGGTCTTATCCATGTGACTTGTGGAGCATTGGTTGTATACTAGTTGAGTTATGCTCGGTTAGTCCTGCTTGTCTCTTGTTGTATGAGAACCTTGCTTTGATTCTGAATTTCTTATCAGAAATACTTAAATTTGTGGGAAAATTTATGCAGGGCGAAGCTCTATTCCAGACACACGAGAACTTGGAACATTTAGCTATGATGGAGAGGGTATTGGGACCTCTGCCAGAGCACATGATTCTTAGGGCTAAGTAAGTTCCTTTCTAATATTTGAGGGAGAAACCTGGTTGAGTGGATTAAATTGATTTAGTCCAGTTTTTGGGTTAATTTCTATTGTTTTCCCAATTCCTTTTTCTCATGATCCATGTCTTCCCTATGCATTACTCCCATAATGTTTGAGCAACTATTAATGAATATAGAATTCTCTTCCAATTTTACTGAAATTCCATCCACTTTTGTTACATGCAGTCGTGGAGCTGAGAAATATTTTCGGAGAGGATCCAGGTTGAATTGGCCTGAAGGAGCCGTTTCTAGGGAAAGTATAAGAGCTGTGAAGAAGCTTGATCGACTAAAGGTGATTTCAATTTTTTCTGTTTTGGATTTCATTTTTAGACCTTGGATATTGGATTATTGATGATCTTGATATTGGATTTTAACGATGAACAACACAGCTTATGATATCTCAACACGTAGACAGCTCAAGATCTTCACTCATTGACCTGCTGCATGGTTTGTTAAAATATGATCCATCCGAACGTCTAACAGCTTGGCAAGCTCTTGATCACCCGTTCTTCAAGTGTCCAACTTAAGCTACTGCACTTCAAAGCAAATCTATTGTTGTGCTGGTTTTGACGTGAATGGCTGGCTTTGACCATGAGTTATTGTATCTCCTTGTACATGTACAATTTAAATCAATGGAAATCCCTTTTTTCTTTCGAGTCTTCTCTCAGTTGAATGGAACCCTGATTTTGAATAACATGGCATTGCATATTACTGAGCATAAAGCTAATAACTAACGAAAATTCAGCGAGGCGGTTATTTCTTTGAGGGTCAAGATTTTGTTCATTGTACAAAGGAGGATTTGTCAAAGTCAAGACTTTTTAGCTGAGGTTTAGACGAGAGAATTTCAGTTACATTTGGTGGTAATGACTTGGACAGAATGTGTACAATAATAGCTGTAATGAGCTCGAGTCTCCAACTCAACTTAATCGTTACCTTGATAAAAATGGAGATGAAGAACCTTCAAAAGCTTGTTTCAACATTTTAAAGCACCGAAGTCTTCAACAAATAACAGTGCTGTTGCTCGCACGCCAGGAGACTCCTTGCTCAACAGTGAATGGGGGGAGAAGCTACGCCTGAAGATCCCTTGCTTCCAAATTGTATGCTTGCTCATCTCTCCATGAAGTCAATTTCATGTTTTTTCCATATTGTATCCCATCCTCCCTCTCTTTCCTGGCTGCCGGAAGCTAATTTTACAGCAGCATTAAAGGAGGCCTCTTAAGAGGGATTTCCAAGCCCAGAAAGGTATGAAATCTCAGGAGGGTAAGATAACTGTAATACAAAATCACCAGTAATCTCTGCAAGAGCACAAGCCATCCTCAAACCTGTGAAATCTATTTGCATCTCTCACAACAAATACTACTCTCAAGATCTTCGATAAACCCTTTATGAACTCATGACAATCCCCACAAACTCTCAAGTTTTTGAATACACGAATCACCTTTCTCCCCTCTTCTAAACCCCCACAAACCAATGCCAGCCCTATTGCCAACTTCTCACTATGAACTCTCAAGTTCTCCATCTTTGACTCTTCTTCCACGTCGTGTAATGCATATTTAACCCCGTAAACATAACCTAACTCTTCTTTCATCCTCCTCTCCATTTCTTTCAAGATTTCATGTATTTTCGCTGTGAGGGGATGCGTATCATCTCCGCCATAGAAAAAGTGAACCTCCTTGTCAATCTCTACCCAACTACGTCCTGCTTCTTTCTTTAACTTCTTTGACTTCACCAATTCTCTTATTCTCTCACATTCGTTCCAATAGCCTGCATCAGCATAAATGTTGGACATCATCACATAATTAACAGGATTTTCACTGTCTAACCTAAAAAGAATGTCACCTACTTCTTTTCCCAATTCCAAGTCTCCATGTACTCTGCAAGCACTCAGCAATGTCTGCCATATCCCTACATTTGCCTCTAGAGGCATGCTGTCGACGAGGTTCTTAGCTTCTTTTAAGCGCCCAGCTCGGCCAAGGAGATCAACCATGCATGCATAATGCTCTACTCTAGCTTTGATCCCATGGTAGCTGCATAACCTTGAGAAGTATTCTTGACCTTTCTCTACTAGTCCTGAATGGCTACAGCCTAAGAGCACTGCCAAGTAAGTCACATCATCAGGCTCAGTACTATCTGATTGCATTTCATCAAAGAGACGACTTGCCTCTTTGCCGAGACCATGCTTTCCATATCCAGTAATCATAACTGTCCAAGAAATCACATTTCTAGCAGGCATTTCACTGAAAAGTCTCTCTGCCTCATTTATCATTCCACACTTCAGATACATATCCAAAATTGAGTTGCATACTGAGATGTCTACACCAGAGGGGACTTTAATTGCAAATGCATGCATTTGCTTGCCTTGCTGAACAAGTGCAAAATCAGCGAACACGCCCATCATGCTTGACAGAATAAACCCATCAACTTGGATGCTGCTCTCTCTAAGCTGCCTAAACAAGTCCATGGACTCTGCTAAGTTTCCTTCTTGAGCGTAACCAAGAATGAGTGCCGTCCATGATATCACATGTTTCTCTTCAATATGACTAAACACTGTTCTCGCCATGAACAACTTCCCACATTTCACATATAAATCAATGAGAGCACCAGCAATAGCAGTATTAACAGAATACAAGAAACCACCAGTAATCAAGAAAGCATGAATTTGTTTACCTTCTTTGATTGCACCAAGATCACTGCAAGCTTTCAACGTGCTTGTAAACGTGAATTCATCGAGGAATCCCCCACCTTCTTGCATTTTTTGAAACAAAACTAGAGCTTTCTCACAGAATCCTGCAACAGTATATCCTGCTATCATAGCATTCCAACTTATAAGGTTCCTTGAAGGCATAACTTCAAACATACAGGCAGCTTCATTGATTCTTCCACATTTTGAGTACATGTCAATGATAGAATTCCCTACCACATTCACCATATCAAATCCAGTTTTCACACAAATATCATGAATTTGTCTCCCAATATCTAGGCCATTCAACAAACCACAGGCTTTAAGATTCGTTGAAAAGGTGAAATCATTCGGTTTCACACCCGATAAGCCCATTTTGGAGAACAGTAATAATGACTCTAGCGGGTTCCCATTTTGTATGTGCCCGCACATAAGAGCCGTCCAAGAAACCACATTTCTTTTGAGCATTCTATCAAACACATCACAAGCAACACCTAGACTACCGCATTTTCCATACATAACAATTAGATCATTGCTTAACATCAAGTCAAAACCAAACCCCATTTTCACTAAAGCTCCATGTACTTGCATTCCTTGATCAAGTAACAAACTTTTTGAACAAAACCGCAAAAAGTTTGCAAATTTCTGCCTCTCATTTAACACTGAAAACAACCCCCTATTCATTGATTACCAAGAACACCGAAAGCAATGGCAACAAGAATTGGTGGCTTGAAAATCAGAGAACTAGAGAATTTATTTGTGCACATTTTGCAGAACTGAAAAGACATTGTATAGTTGAAGAGCATCCATGCTCACGTTATCAAGTACTAACTTTCACAGAGCGACTTCTTGGTGACAAAAATGGTAGATGTGTGTGATAAAAGTGAGGATCTTGGTTACGCAACCTTGCTGTTTAAGCAAGTGAAGGAATCAAATGAGTATTTATACAATGCAATGATAAGAGCCCACGCACACAATGAAGTGTACAGGGGAGCCATCACCTTTTATAAGGAAATGCTAAAACTAAGGCGGTGCATCATACTCTTTTTTTTTTATTATTGTTTTAATATGTTTGTATAAAAAAACATTTTAATATATTTTTAAATAAAATAATAATAATAGAAACCCACAAAGTGAAGACCATTTGTTACGATCCTGTTCAGAGCTTGTTTGTTATGATAAGGGTAAGCAAGCTCATAGAGAATGAACTCGAGGTGTTATAATTTATTACATGCACTCGAGGTGTTTGATGGAATGATTGAAAGGGATTCGATTTCATGGAATGGTACTATTCCGGGAATGCTAGATTGGGTCATATGAGAAAGGCGAGAGCTTCGTTTGATTCAATTCCTTACAGGACTCTACAGTATCTAGGACAGCAACGATATCCGGGGTACTCGTGCTCAAATGCAAATTGTGGGCATTGAGCCGGATAACATTAGCATTATTTCTGCTTCGCCGGCGAGTGGGCAGCCAGAAGCTCTTGAGGTTGAACGGGATACACATGTATTGTGACAGAAATGGGTTGTTCAGGAAGACTTCTATATGTAATAATCATATTGAAATGTACGCAAAATGTGGCTGCGTTGGTCAAGCTTGCCAATCTTTCGATCAAATGTACAGGAGGGGTGTGATTTCTTGGAGTACCATGATCAGAAAAATTCACAGAGGGTGTTTTTACTTTCTAACGTGGTTTGGAAGAAAACAATTTGGCAAATTATCACCGATCAATTTTATTTGTTTTTTAATAAATAGTACAGTTTGATAAGAATCATGGAAAGTGCACATTTTAAATAAATTATTAAAATAAACCGACACAAATTTTAAATATAAGAGGAAAAAATTAAAACAATTATAGAAAATATCACCAACAATACCAACAGTAGCTGAAGTGGACTGCATGCGCGGCCCAGAGCACCTCTTCTCTTCTCTTCTCTTCTCGGTGAAATTTATGCTCAAGATGTCGCACTTCTCCGACTGCAATTTTTTTAAAAATCACAGCTAAACTATGCTATTTTCTATATAAAAAAAACTGTCTTTGACAAATTTTATTTTTAAAGTGTGCTGTTTCCAAAAAAATTCGCAAATCAGGGGAAAGCTCGCGCAGCAATCATAAACACTATAAAAAATAACATTACAACACTCTCACGCAGGCATACGCATGAATCACCAAGCTACCTTCAAAGCTTCACTTGCTTGTTCAGTCCAATCAGTTCCACCAGTTGAAGGGATCTTGTTCTCTGCTTCTACAGCCCCTTTAAAAGCTCTTTGATTATTGAAGAGAACAAGCGTTACACTGTTTAGCAGAACTAGATAAAGAGGCCT
>Ga0325404_1005600_pt1 | contig 13208 bp, 8 predicted proteins | sample PopdelMetagenome_18_FD_205664 | JGI IMG/M metagenome (GOLD analysis project Ga0325404, IMG submission 205664) | Populus deltoides microbial communities from Bellville, Georgia, United States - Xylem-Control-R1 | ecosystem: Host-associated > Plants > Phyllosphere > Stem > Wood/Secondary xylem... | reverse complement strand
AAAAAAATAATGAAATTACTAGAATAAAAAGTTAATTAATTATTCAATATATAAATCTTGTTACTATGCTCCTTGAGTTTTAAATTTTTTTAGATGTAAAAAAGAAAGAGATCTATGAAAATAATGATTGAGGAGGAGGAGAGATTTATTTATTTTTTAATTTTATTATGGTAAATTTGTTTAGATACAAGAGAGAAAAGGGAAGGTAGAAAGTTGTAAAGAATTGTAACTTACTAATTGCAACTTGAACATCTATGTACGTTTTCCCACTTCAGAGATCCAAATAAAGCCACCCCAGGAATGGACTCAGCGTATAACAACTTTTAAACCCAAAAAAGTGGGAACAAAACAAGACTTCAAGACCTAAGCCTAGCCCTCTTTGTGCAGTGTAGCAGTGCCTCTGCTTGCCACGTGGCCTCTTACCTTTCATGTTTTTTTATCTTCAACTACTACTCTGTGCTGTCTATATATATTTGCAGCAGATACCCTCACGCTTCACACTTCTCTGATATTTCTGCGATACAGACAAATAGAAAGAAAGAAATGGCAATAATTGCTGTTTCAGCGCCAAGAGGGGCTCGATTCTCTTGCTTTAATACTAACCCTCTTCCTCAGGTGACGACTCCTTTCTTATATCTTTGTTCTTTTAATGTCCAGTCTATTGATTCATGTGTGTCCAGAAAGAAATGGCAATAATTGCTGTTTCGGCGCCAAGAAATCTTGTCTTGATGAACTGCTGTTTGTTTCAAAAGTTACCAATTCCAAGCAGGAGATCAAGTAAGCTCAATTTTCGCTCAAAGGGTTTTACCCCTTTTGCCCGATATGCTCAAACACAGCAGGATCTTTTCTCTTCTCGTCTCCAAGGTATTTGTGCTTATCAATATGTTTGACATAATGAAATTATTCTTTTGGAACTCCCTTTCTATCAGATTTTGGAGCCCCCCCAATTCACCTTTATATTCCCCCACTGTAGAAAGACCTAATAAACCTCTTGTTACTTCTACTCTTTTTTGCTGGTATTATACTTCTTTATTGAAAACTTATATATGTTGATGCTATCAGAAAGTATTGAAAACTTGCCCAAACTGGTGGAGGATATTGTTCAGACATCTATCAACACCGGTCCACGGGGAGCCCTAAGGCTAGCTCAAGGCGTTCAAGCATTTCTTGGAGGTGGTGGCGAATGGCTTGCAGATGTATCGAAGGTAGTTCGCGCTTCAATAATCTTTTCTCACCCCTTTGAAATCCATAACATTGCATTATTTTAACACAAAAAAATAAATAAATAAAACAGTTCCAGTCTTGCATACAATGTATGGATGAGTAATGGCGAGGATTATGTCGTTTGCATGCACTTCTAGTTTTCTGTATGACGCCTGGAAATATTTCTGTAGGATGGCTAGAAACATCAGCAGAGATGTAATTGCTTAGTCAATTGATCTCATTGTGAGAAATGGTTAAGCCAATGAGATTGTGCAAAATTGAACAACGTTTTTGAACGTGTTTCTTTTCCTTTGGACAAGACTCTGGTTGTAGAGGTTGGAATTCCCGTCTTCTTGAACTGGAGTTAATTTTTGTTTCCTTTTACTGCATATTTATCTTTTAAATCCCATGTATGGCTGGCTTCCAACATACTTCAACCAAATTCTTCAGTGATTCCTGTCACCAGGACTGAGTGGTTGAAGGTTAATTTATTTAGTTGAATGGGATCAAGCATTTTAACATAGCATAGCTTTGAAGTATAGTGGCCATGGAATTATCCCAGGTTCAGTTCCTTCTGGCATTGCATCATTTAAAGTAAAAATATGATGCAGAATGAGTGTTGAAGATTTTCTTAGAAAATTATGTATTCCCAGGATGCAATGCTCTCTCGTATGATGAGGGCATTGGCACTTTATTTTCCTGTCCTGTTCTCAGAAGTTCTACCATGAAAGACTGCTTCGTACTTGAGATTTTAGGTGGGCCTCTCTTAGATACTTTTGCTAGTTTGTTTCTCTACTCTCTTAGGGTATAACTTGGATTCTTATTTGTTTTTCCCCTACTGAGAATAATTGTAAATCATGAATTACATCTATATTTTAAATCCAATGATGCCATATTATATTGTCTGTGGATGCTAGTGCATTAAACTCATGTAAGTTCTTTCACCCACTCTATATTGATGTCTGTACTGAAATCATTCTCAAACTCCATTAGATGGTTCCTTAAGTTAATGCCAGGGTTAAAAATTGAGGATTAGTAATGTGCTCTGACAGAGGGTTTATAAGACATCCCAAATGATGTGACTATTAGTGCTTACGAGTGTGATTTAGATGGGCATTTATCTAAAAAGGGTCTTGTTCATTTGGATTAGTTCTTAGAAGAGATCTGAGGATGTTAAAATTGTTCTATTTGTCACTTGCTTTACACACACACACACACACACATTCCTTTTTCCTTAGTTTTCTTTCTCATGATCCCTATGGATGACATCACTATTAGTTTAAGTTCTGATGCAAGCCACTTTTTGCAACAAACAAGGATGTGGATGTCATGGCCTTTGCCAAAGACGTGGACAAGATATTTTCATCCATACAGGCAAGCATCAATACTCGAAATACTCTCTTTAAAGTTTTTGTAATATTCTGTATTGATCATTTGAAATCTATTGGAATGCTACTTTAAAACACGCTTTATTAAAGCCTCAAACACAGTTTATTACTCTAATGCAGGATTTGGATACTGAATTAATTGTTGCAACTGCCAGGGATACAACTACAAATGCAACCGCTGTATCTGCCAATGCAGTTGTTGATGAGAGGCAATTGAATGCACTTTTTCTTGATGTGGTAAGCTGATCTTGCTTCAGCCAAAATATCTAACGATTTAAGTTTGAACATTATGCAAATAAATGTAGTGCAAACTGATTACTATGTTTACTGTTTTCCTGGCAGTTAAGTTGTGATTTTAGGACACAGTGTGCATCATGCCAGACCCATTGGTGATCTCTAAAATACAGTGATAAAAAAACACATAAACCATTCAAACGCCCACCTTTTTGTCAGCTATCACCGGGTTTGCAGATTGCTAAAAAAAATTTTATTGCTATACCTGTAACCCATAGGTAATGTTTGTGAAATGATAGTGTGCAGCCAGGATAGATGTTTAGTTTTAACTATTATCACAGGGGGGAAATTATTAAACTTTTGTTTTGAGAAGCCAAAGGATTGGATTTATTTTGGACAAGAAAATTATTATGAATAAAAACACAATATAGAAAGTTTAGTATAGACTGAAGCTTGCTAAATTTGCAGAAAGTTTCCAAATTATTTGGTAAGGGTAATTACAAATACCTAGAATTGGATGGGGAAGCTCAATCTTGGAACAACCAGAGAATGGTGGTAGCTCGAGGAAAAGCGAATTCAGAAAGGAATGGTGTGGATTTTGACAGTGATGAAGAGAATGGGAATGGAGGAGGGGGAGGAGGGGGAGGAGATCAGGAACCATTTGATTGGGAAAAGGAGATGAGGAAGAGAGTGAAGGAGATTGAAGAGAGGAGAGAGTTGGTGAAGAAAGCTGAGGAGTTGCAGAACAGAATATTTGATGATAATAGCCAAGAAGAAAAAGAAGAAAGCGAGGAAGAGAAGAAGGAGAGAGTGAGAAAAGAGCTCGAAAAGGTTACACTAGTACTATTTTTTTCTTCTAATTACTCTTGTGTATTTGTTTTCCTAGTTTTTATTGTTACCTTTTGTTTTCAAACAGGTGGCCATGGAACAGGCAGAGAGAAGAAAGACAGCTGAATTGATGTTCGAATTAGGGCAAAAAGCTTATGGAAAAGGCATGTACGGAAGGGCTATTGAGTTTCTTGAAGCCTCACTTACGATCATTCCAAGGTCGACACTGTTTGGTGGTGAGGTTGGTAATATAGTTTAATTTTAGTCTTCACTTTGCTTTCTTTCAACATAACATTTTGATCATGGAGTGAGAAATAATAGGTTAAAATTTTGTTGTTTAGATACAAATATGGCTGGCTATGGCTTATGAGGCTAATAATCGACATGCTGACTGCATTGCTCTTTACAAGCAATTGGAAATGAAGCACCCTAGTATTAGCATTCGACGTCAAGCTGCAAATCTTCGATATATATTGCAAGCACCTAAGCTTAAGATATCCCAGGAGGAGATGGTCACCATTCCACTCATTGGTTCAACATATGACAGGTTGTAAGTTTTTTCATCAAACTGTTCAAATTAATTCCTGTTTTCAATATTTTTAATGCTGCGATATAAGTTTTTGTTATTAGAGATAAATTGGCTAAATCAATAATTATAAAATCAGTCAGTTTGATGATATCTGTTCATTTAGTTTGCACATTCCAAACAATATTTTCAACTCTTTTTGGCTTCATTTCATGTTCTTTTATACAAACAAAACCATGTAGTAAGTTTGGTAATTCTTTTGAAGTTAGCTATAGAATCCTTTTTGTTTAGTCAAACTGCTGGAATCCATTTATACCTTCTAGTTGAATGATTTCTTCTGCATGAGTCTAACTTTCCTAGATTAACCGTTCTCTTGCTTATGCACATGCATTAAACACTGGTACAATACTTGTGCAATTATCTTCTTTTCTTCTTTTCTTTTTCATTTTTTTCTCTTTTTTAGGTGGGGAGATTCATATGTGCATTTTAGATCAATGAACGAAGTTAATATCAGCTAAACTTATGTTGCAACACAAAGAATGCCAAGTAGAGGTTAACTAAACTGAATAACAAATGACAACAAAAATACAACCTGAAACTAATTACAATGAAGACATGCAAATTGAACAACTACTAGCAAAGAGCAGACTGATCTAATCTACATTTAAAAGCTAAACTTTGTTGCAGCACAGAGAATGCCAGCTAGAGGTTAACAAAACTAAAAACAAATGACAAAAAAAATACAACCTGAAACTGATTACAATAAAGGCATGCAAACTGAACAACTACTAGCAAAGAGCAGACTTATCTAATCTACAGAGAAACACCAATCTTTGCTCTCTATCTCTCTCTCTCTATTTAAACCTTACATTGAAGATATGCTGCATTCATCCTCATTTTTATAAATGAACTAATGAGGACAATGCTCTTCATACTTTTGAGGTTGGAAGTGTGTTATCTCCAATTCCTTCCAAATCCAAACCTACTGGAAGGGTAAAATTATCTTGTAAATTCTGTAAAGCTCAGTTGAAATCCTGCATCCAGTCCCTCAGAAGTCTGAATGTGCCTCAATTTGACTGAGCTTTCACCCATAGCTGTTTAGTATAGAACAGTAGAAGATAATGTGGTATATAGTCATACTGACATTACAAAAGAGCAACTTAGGATCAATATTTGACCCCCAATCAACCTGTCTATCTTTAGCAAAAGCTATTAAGAAGAGCCTGCCATGAAATAAAGTGGAGTTAGATATTATAAGAGAACCCCAAAGTATCCTTGGACTTTTCCATCTAACAAAAACCCAACCTTTGTTTATTATTTACTGCTTATTAGGAGATATCTTTCAAAATCTAAGCCCTCCTTTTGCTGATTAGGGGAATAAACCAAACATAGCGGGTTAAAAAGAGGGACTAAATCATAGACCTGGAAGGAGGCCATTGCCAGTCACGGAACTCCATAGAAGCTGAAACTTTAGATTGAATTGGCAGATTCAAATAATAGACAATCCTATGTTAGTACAACTGCAAAAGAGGACCGTATGGGTACTGTGAATCCCACTGCAAGTATTTCTTTCCAGTACTTTTATAAAATCTTTAGATTGAACTGGCAGATTCAAATACAATGGCCATCTCACTAGTTATTGGCCTTAGGTTCAAAATATTTTTCCAGTTTCAATGGCAATCATCTGGAACATTAATGCTCCAAAACCTTCTTTTATTTATGATATGGATCCAAGCAACCAGTAGAGAAGGTGATGTAGAATCTGTAGATGAACCGAATAGAAAAAAAAAAAAACAATTTATAATGTTGTGGGGTAGTTATGCCATAGTGGAGAAGGGAAGCAGTAGAGAGAGGCGTGGGAGGAGCAGACAATCTTGGTAGATGAGTGTGTCATAGGTGAGGACTATCATAGAACTTGAATGTCTTGCTAAGGTGCATATTCATTGGCACAAACCCAAAGAAATAGGAAAACCAAATCCGAACATGAATAGGAAAACTTGCTGAATAGGACATAACAGTAGATTCTTTATAAACCTATTTTAACTACTCAATTGTACATACTAATATCTCTAAATAGTACTAAAAATCTTGAAAACTTCTCAAAGTTAAAAATATTAATTAATTTCCCTTGTAGTCCTTCATTCCCCAATATGGTGCCTTTAAGGAAAAGACTATAAAAAAATATTCCTGAGGATAGCAGCTTGATTCCAATCAGAAATGGTCCTAATACCCAGCCCCCCCTCCTGTTTAGGTCTGCCTAACAAAACCCCAACCTGCTTTGGCTCCTTTTACAGAGCCTGATTTCTGCTTCCAGAAAAAGGCACAACATTTCCGTCTCACCTTCTTTATAAAACTCTTGGGAGAATTGGTATTCTGGGCCAATAACTTTGAGTGTTAAAGAGACCAGAAATTATAAGCTGAACTCTTCCAGCAAAACTCGAGAATATAGAGGTCTGGTTATCTATCCTTGCAGTGATACTTTCCTCAAGTGGATGACCAGCTGAATTAGAGGCACTTCCTGAAACCTCACTGGCAATTTGCGTACTTTGAATCTTGATTACTGAAGAATGTTTTATTTGTGGAAATAAAATCAAGATTAGTAGGTACATTTTACACATCAATGGATTGGTTTTGTCAGCAGGAGAACTGATCAAAGAGTTTTCCTTTTAGTACTAATCGATCCCTTTCTACCATTCTAGAAAGTGTACAACTCATCTTAAAAAACAGAGATTAGTCAACTTGCCTTTTGTGCACTTTGGATGATAGAGCATAGTACCTTCTAGAGCAGCCTTGTCTAACAATTTGTAGAGAATTTGCATTGAGATGATAGAAAGGTTAGGAGATAATGGATCCCATTGCCTTAGTCCTTTCTGATCTCTAAATCAGCTGCATAAACTTTCTTTGCTACAAACTGAATACCTGGGAGAAGTCACTTGTGCCTTAATCCATGAAATAAAAGGTACGAATAAGATTTTCCAGAAACAAATATCTTGTTTTTATAACAAATCTATTATTTGGAGCTTGCCATTATTACAGATTTCCATATGCTTTAGTGATCTTGAAGACCCCTCTATATTCTTATTGGATAATTTATATTAAGATGTATTAGATGAAGCACTAACTTCCATATCTTCATTTAAATGACCTCTGGACACCTGGAAATCTTTCAGATTTCCCTCTTTTCCTGCCTTACCTTACTTTAGAAACAGCTACCAGCGAGCTTGCTGAGACATTTTAGTATGTGATATGTACTGATGGATATCTTTCACAAGGAATGAGCAAGGATTACTCAATCACTCAAATGTGTTTTTCCCAGAGCACTACCAATACTGAGCATCCTTCAGCTTCAATTGTCTCAAACTTGTTTTAAATCCTTTGGATTCTGAACTGAATTAGTTATTCTCATGTCCAATTTTGATCTCAAGTTGTTTGAATTGACGAGCAATTTATGACCCTTTATTGATCTCTACTTGTTTTTGAAAATTTAGTCTTGCCATCAGTTCATCATGTGATTGTGATTTACTTTTAATTCTTTCTTAGTCCTCACAATGGTAGACTGCTTTCCTGGAATTTCCACGTCAAACTTGGCCATGCTGTGGTGTTTCTAGCTCTAGATGGTCCAGACTTGGACTTGATGGAAGCTAGCTGTGTATCTTTGCAGGGTTATCACCCATTTGCCCTGCTTTAGTGATATTTGGTAATTGGTGATGTCATTTCTTGGTTCTGGATGCTAGCTGTGTAGCTTTGCAGGGTTATCACCTATTTGCCTTGCTTTAGTGATGTTTTGTAATTGGTGATATCATGTTAGGTCATGGTTTTATAGAGATTAATAAGCATTAGGCTTCTCCAGAATGTGAAAATCGGTGGAAAGAATTGTAATTATAATTGATCTTAAATAATGGATGATGTAGCTGTCGTGATGAATTTTTTGTTGATCCATGAATCAGCTTTAACATCAGCTTTGAAACCCCATTATTTGATGCATATGCTGCGATTTAAGAAAAAAGTGGTGATCTCAGCATCCTGCTATCATTTCACGCGTCTTGAAGTTGTATGGAAAGTATATCCATGTTGAATCACCCATTCGTCTTGTCTTAATAATCATTAATAATCATGTACAACGTGTACATTATGTTTTACCAGCAGTTTTTCTTCATTTGGTGCTTTGTTGAGTATTACTCTCCTTTTGGTTGATAAATTGTTTCCCCGTGCCTGGAAAATTATCTGAACGCCCCTCAATATCATCACTACTCAGTTGATTCCTAGCACATAGAGAAGTGACAAGGTGGGATATGTTTAATGCAGCTATGCGGCATCATGGAGTGATAAGCACAAGGATAAGGATCAAGAGAGAAGTTGGACAACATCCAATCAATTGCCATCATCTAGAGATTTTATGGGGGACTTTCTGGTCTGGCGACCTCCAACTGGACTGGAGAAAAATCGAGCTTTTTGGTTTGCTTTAGCTTTGTGGATGGGATTGGTTGGAGTTGCCCTTTTTCTACAAAGATGAATCATACAAAACACACAATCACCATATTGTAACTATTGTACATGAATTGTTCGTTTGATTATATATGCATTCATCAATGTACCACCATGCCAATGGCATTTTGACATTATGGTATGTATGAATCAGTAAACTTGCTTGCTTATTCCTAACACTATTTTTTGAAGCATGTTTCCTTGGCTGTATGAAATAGAAGCCCCCCCCCATACTTGAAGGCGTCTTTTACCTTTCTTGAGCAAGCTTCTTGTGTTAAAATTGTTGAAGGATGAGGGCGTAGTTATGACCTCATTTGGCCATATGATAAGCAGGATAGCCAGTGATATATCATAACTTGTCCAAAAGTGTGAGTATAATGTGTAGAGGTTTTCAATGATTCATCAATGCTTCATAATAGCATCTTGCGATAAAACTAAGCTGTAAATGTGGTATGGGCGACAGTTAATGCTCAAATCCAGCTTCAATGCATCTGACCAGCACATATCAAGTTCCTTTCCACCTTTCTTTGGATTTTTTTTTTGGTTCTAGAAGCGGCTGGCTTGGGAAGGACATGTGGTGCCAATCATTCAAACGCTTAATCTCTAGACATCGATGTTAGTTTAGTGTCTTATAGTTAATTTATAATCGGTTGGTTATTGGTGCTGATAAATATATATTTATTATTAATAAAAGTTTAATTTATTTTTAATATTTATATAATATTAAATTAATGAATCTATAGTAAAGATAAAGTACATGGAACAAAAATACTTTGCAAAGAAAATTATCAAGTTTTTATAATTATGAGATTTATATTGCATCAAAGCATTATTCTAAAATGTTCTTAGGCGATACTCTTTTAAATACTGGATATTCATTAGAGTTATAAAAACTGATACATATTATGTTTTTTTTTTATGAAATGAAGTAGTTATTCTCATAAGTTAAGATATAAGGAATACCTAGAATTAATATCTAGATGCTTATCATAAAACATGTACACTGAACCGACTTGTAGCAGATTTGAAAAGAATTTTAAATCTTATTCAAATGATCAATGATTATTATGTAAAAAACAAACATGATTTAACATGACAGATATACTTCATGCTTTAATTTTAAATCAGAACATTATTGATAAAAAGATATTAATTACACTGAGAAACCTATCACAAAAAGGTTAAGTCAAATCATTAATGATTTTTCTAATATTTGAAGTATCATGACATGTTAGATGATGTACTTAATCTTCAAATATAAATTAATCAATTGTTTTATTGATAATAAATTAAACTGTTTAAATTATTTAATTCTATTTAATTAGAATTATAATTTATATTTTGGTCAACATATTACGAACCTAAGGAGTCACACACATTAAAATCCATTAGTTATAAATTAAACTATGATGATTTAATTAAGTATGATTTTATTAAAATATATTTTAGAAATTAAGGACTATTATATAACTAATAAATGAATTATATTTCTAGATCTAGAAAAATAAAATAAGGACTTGATTGAGTTAATTTCTAAAATTATCCTGAATTAATATATGAATATTATTCAGAAGGTAAATTGATATTTTATCAATTTATAGAGTTTTTCAGATTTTTCTATAAATAGTAAATGATGCCTGTTATTTTTAAGAGTTGTTGTTTGTTAGATAAAAAAAAAACTATATAAATACAAAATTAAAGCTAGCATTCTAGGCATAATAATATTCCTCTCTTCTAAATAAAAGATTTTTTTTTTCACGGATGGTTTGTGTGGATTACTATTGGAGATGGGACAATTAGATAACTTGTGGTTTGCGACAACTCATCCTTTAAAAAATTATTCAAAGCTAAAAAAAATTAAATCTTCAAAAAATAAATCCTTAATAACTCTTCTGTGTAATAAATTTCTAAAAACTTCTAAATAATTTTACTTTATAATTTTCAGTACTACATGTAAATATTCTTGAACTCGAAAGTGTGTGCGTCGATCGACGCACAGAGACATCTGTTCATCTGATGCAGCTTGTATCACCAATGGTTCAAGTTGAAAACATACACTGCAAGCTTCTGCTAGTTGTTTGTTTGTTTGTTTGTGCCATCATGAGCTTTATTATTATTGTCTTTCTTTGTTCAGTTTTCTTTACTTCTGTGTTCTGCTGTCGAATGGAAGTATGCACAAAGACAATGATCAACTGGAATTGAACGAGCTTGACTCAAGTGATGATCATGGCCTCCCACCCACCATTAGAAGCGAATATGAAGCCACCCGTACAGAGCCCAAAGTTTCATGTCCAAAATTAAATTACATGAGAAACTGGTGATATTGATAATTATTTATTGGACACCTAACCCAACAGACAAAAAGCCAAACATATGTGAGGCTAGGCACATGTGGTTGGCCTTCTCTCTCTCTTGTAAGATGAAGGTTTAAAAACACCCTGATGAATCTTTTCTTTTCCTTACCGTTCATGTCCAATAGTAAACATTCAACACGGAATCATGATCAGTGTTTTTTCCTTTTCCATTTTATTTAAAAATACATCCCCAATAAAACTAGCTAGCTATGTTTTGCGTTGTCAATGTCAAGTGCTGAACAAAAACTTCTCACTTGCTGTTATCAACCATCAACCATGTGAAGAGGACACTTTTTAACAGAATTGTTCATGTTTTATGGCTCGAAGAAACCTTCATTTTCATGCAAATACAGCCATCTCTCTCTCTCTCTCTAGGATAAACAACAAGATGCATGGAACTTTCCACTTGCGAAATGCCGACATCAAATGGCCCACATAAATGAGACCACCTGTATAAATTTGCCAGGGCAGGGCTTTCTTGAACAAAATGGCATTCTCTTCTCTTTTTAGCGTTTATGCGGACACGACAAGGACGTGGACTTCACTCATGGAAGCCCGTGCCTCATCCTTCCCGCAATTCTTGAGGTGCCACCAACTCTTGAATCCTCTACCATATACTTACACGTGTCATCCTCTTTGCGTCACCTGCTTATCCTTAACCCATCAGAGGAGAAGAGCCTTTATATAAACCAGCCAGACCTCAAAAACTGCGAAGAGAAGAGCCTCTAACCATGGAAACGCTTATTTCTCCCACAAAAACACAACCTTTTTATTCACCAAGTCCTCTCCCACAAACCAAACGCCATCAAAGTTTTTCTGATCCATTGACTAGCTTGAGGTTCAAACTCAGAGAGAAGCCTAATCAAGGTCTATGTTTGGCCCAAAGATTGAATCATGTGGTGGCAGCTAGGTGTGGTAATCGGGGTCCGGTGGCGGAGCTGGAAAGAGATATGGAGGCTGAAATGAACCTAGAAGGGGAAGATGATTGGATTGTGGAGATTGGGAAGTTGAGAGAGGAATGTGAAGAAAGCAAAGGAATGGTGGAGCTGTTGGAATGCTTGGAGAGAGAAGCAATCATGGGAGATGATGAGGGAAGAGACCCTACTGATTACAACAGAAGAGCTCAGATTTTTTACAAAAGTTCTCAAGTTTTCACTGCTCTAAAGGAACGTACCACACTTTCTCATGGCCAATCATGAATCCGGACTTGTGATTTTGTAATCATGGTCATTGCTAAACTATGATGATGTTGTTATGCATGTTTTAACTCATGAATGATGTCCTGTCCCTATTATTTCGAATCAACAGAACCTCTGTCAAAGAATAAGCATGGTTTCTGCAGGTCATGAATCTAGACAATAACAACAAAGTAACAGAGAGATCTCAAGCCAAACTGAGTATCTTTGTTCCACTTTAAGCAACTTTCTTCTTGAGGCCTTGATCTGTTTTTCTCAAGAGATCCAGCAACATGCATCTTATGTTTTTTTTTTTGCGCCCCCCTGAATGGTTGAGGTCCAAATTCCATGAACATCCTAGAAATTCAACAGCAACGTCCGAGTCTCTGACGCACAGAATGATGTTACTGGTTAATTCAACAGCAACGTGCAAGTTAATTTGAAATAAAATTTCTATCAAACCAATAGAAAGGAATATCCACGGCTTAGACTTCAATGCTGTCGTCTTTCTCAACATTATGCTGTCAATAAATTGCACAAGCCATTTTTCTCGAAAGAACAGCTGCTGCAGTTAAGATCAAAACACGTGATATTAGTATTAGTTACGTCAAAGGAAAGGGATCTCTAAGTTATGTGCTATTCGTAGTAAAGATTGCGAAAAATAAGAATGGTGCCTCTCTCTAGCTTCAGGTGATTGCCACGTCACTGGATTGGAGAATTCTGGGGGGAGGGGGGAAATCAAGAACGAAGACAGCGTGTCATTTGTGATAAAGTGAGAAACCAAAAAACAATATGTCTGAATAAGTTCATTTTTTAAAGATAAATTAAATATCAATAAATTCTATTATGTTTTTGTTAGCTCAATAAATTCAATTCTCAAGGTTTTCTTCCAAATAAGTCCATATATATCTTCTTATACTTTCCTGAAAGATTCTATTTAAAAATTTCTTTTACCTGTTTGTTTTCTAGGAAAATACTTTACATCAAATTTTATTATATAGCATTTTTTGTTTAT
>Ga0325404_1005598_pt1 | contig 13210 bp, 6 predicted proteins | sample PopdelMetagenome_18_FD_205664 | JGI IMG/M metagenome (GOLD analysis project Ga0325404, IMG submission 205664) | Populus deltoides microbial communities from Bellville, Georgia, United States - Xylem-Control-R1 | ecosystem: Host-associated > Plants > Phyllosphere > Stem > Wood/Secondary xylem... | reverse complement strand
ATGGTAACGTGCAGAGAATTGCAATCTACGAGCAAGGTGTTATTTTACGGAAATTACAATCCGAAAACAAACTGCAGGATACAACAAACATTGGTTCTGGCACACTTGAACATTCTATACTATAAACTTCGCATCAAGCCCAAATCAAAAGATGCCATCTTACCTTGAAAGAAACCCTTGTTTTCAGATCAGTTTGTCTATCATTAAAACCGGATTCAAAAGCAGAAGAATAAGAATTCCCAACTACTACAGTTGCAAACTTCACGATTTCTTCCACAACAGAAGTTTTTGACAAATTGCTTGTTTTGGCATTATAGAACTTCTCCTGAATTTAAAACACCCAACAAGTTAGTTTGCATCAAACTCAAATATCTAAAAAAACAATTCCGCCCATTTACACTATCCATGTTTAAAAGGAAGTGCGTTTTCAAAGGGTTGGAAAAAAAAAAAAACAAGGGCAATCAAAAGAAGCAGTCACCACTACTCCATTAGCAGAGAAAATTCTAACCTGATGCTTGAAGAATTCCTCCAACAAAGGGAATGTAAACGAACTATTGAGAGTATTAGCGATATGCAAAGCACGACAAGAAACATATGCATTGTCATGGTAGCTGAAATGGAAAGACAAACATATCAATTCAAGAGAAAATTATGATCGGCCCACAATAACAAAAGAAACAGAAAGCATCACTCCCGAGATCATTACAACTATACACAAACGCTATCTAATCCATAAAATCTCAACAAGAGTCAACATATTAAGCTTAGTCAAGGTTAAAAGATCAGTAATGAATGAAGTTTCTTAATTGCCCAATTGTAATAACTCTAATCAACACAATACAGAATTGGTCTCCAATTATTTATTTTACCATTTTCAGAAAAAATAAAGCTATGCTGTACACAATTTCTGTTTCCCATTTTTGTGATAAAGAACAGGGAGAAGATTACTCACGGTAAGGGGAGGAGGTGAACGACGAGCCAAACACGACAGCCGTAGTGTTTAAGGGCTTCTTTGAGAGGTGGCCAGGAGTCTCTGGAATCGGGGCAGACAGGGTCAAAGAATGCTTCGACCAGGATGGAGTTCAAATCACCTTGGCGATTCTCGTACACGAACCCATCGTACCTCGCAGGTGGCAAATTCTGGGATTGTACGGTCAATATAGACAAGTTAACGACAGGTAGTAGTATGAAGGAGAGGAGCTGAGTTAGAGTAAAACGATGTTGTCCCTGCATCTTTTCTGGTCCTTTTCTGTTTCGTCTGGTCTTCCGAAGGCTTGGTGCTTCAAGAATAGGAAAGATGCGCTCACTGTGTCGTCGTCATTCGTCCACTGCACGCTCTGTCATTCACTTTGTTGTTCTTTGGTCTTTACTTGGATCTGGGAAACTCTTCCTAGACTTGTTCGTTGATCTGCTTCTAGGCTCAGTGCTGTTATGTACCAGTCTAGGCCCATCACAAGTTGAAAATTTTCCTATATGTAAGATTGAGCCCATTAAAGATTGAAAATTAAGCTTCATTATTCTACTATCATTCATTCTCCTCTCATTTGGAAATGCAATCACTGCGTGAAAGTACGGGAATCCACTTTACTTCAACAGATTTGGCTACAGTAGCTTCATAAAACAATTCCCATGTAAGATTTATATGTTGGATAAGTAGGTAATTTTTTGGTTTTAAATATTTGATTTAATTTTTTTAATTAAAGTGGCCAGTAATTAATAGCAGGTACTTGTAAAAGTTTTTTTTTATAAATTTAAAAAATCTTATATGCTTAAATAAATATTTTTTAGATATAGAAAGAGTAATAATATTTTAGATAGATAAACTATGAAATATATATATATTAAAAATACCGAAAACAAAGAGATTGTGAATTCCTTACCTAAATAATTCAAGAGATATTTATAATTCTTAAACTTATTGTTTTGTTAGAGTGAAGAGACCGAAAAGTCATTTAATCTTAATTATATTAATAAGGTGTAAAAATCTCTTACATTTTATTGATGAGAGATATATATCATTGATAAATCATTAGTGTAATGAAAATTTAGTAGTCCTCAAAAGACCTTTCACAATTTATGTGTATATATATATATATACACACACAGGAAATTATTATTTTTTACATGAATAATTCATATTAATAGTCCTCGTACAAACCCTATGATCTAGAAATGGATCTTTAATGACCTTTAAAACAATTGGATTTGGAGTGTAACCATGTCCAAGAAAGACGAGTTTAATAATGTATCAGACATATACTGTCTTGTGCTCAGCATATGACTTAACCCAAACATCCTGAGTGCATGTTGAATTTAGCAACTTGGAAGACATGCGTTGCTTTAGACCCAGTGCGTGGTTGAACCTAAAAATATTGAATCTGACAACATATCAACCCCAAGTAATCTTAAGCTCAGCACATTGTTGAGCCCAAGTATATTAGGTTCATCAGTAATGAAAGAAGTGTGCAATCCCATGGCAGAAAAGCATGGTTATGAAATTTGAAACATGGTTTGACTTGGCGAGTCAACTCATGACCTGATAAATTCATGTCTTGATCATGGTCAGGTTTCATAATAAATAGAGGTAGCTGATCAAGTGTGATCTAGTAAAAAAAACTAGGTTATTTTGCAACCCAATTATCCTAATTAAAATTCCATTGATTTTTTAAAAAGATATATTTTTTTATTTTTCTTAAGAAATTTATCTGCTTGATGCATGGTAAGACTTGTAACCTTATCTTTTATCCGAAGTTGAGTTTAATAACTATTATAAAATGTAGATAATGCAGTGTTTAATATTATGACAGTGATTTTTTTTCATAGTATTTTTATCTAAAAAATACCATAATTTTTTTTATTTCAATATATAAAAATGATTCAATCACACTTAAAAAAATAATTTAAAAAATAAACATGAAAATTGTGGGGCCTCGTAAACAAAATGTTTGTACTAAAGATCACTCTAGAATCTATAAACACTAATAGTTGATATAGCTCAGTCAAGTGGCCATCACTATTCATCGATCCATGACTCAGCTATCAAGGATGATGAGAATTTGGCTCGATTGATGTGAAGTGAAGGTTATCGGAAAATACCCCTCTATTTATATTATATTGTTTTACATCATCTTAAAGTCGTATTTAAAAATATATTTATAATTATTTTTTAAAATACCTTTTACTTGAAAATATTTTATTCTTTACATGGGATTCATTAATCCTGCAATAAAGTGTTTTTTGAATGAATAACGAATGTGTTTATTCACCTTAATTAATATCAAGAACTGTATCTCAAGCAATTCTGCATAATTCCTCTCTATTTCCGATCTGGCATGTCTGGCAGGAGACTAGCCTGGAAATTACTGCCACTCTTTTTATTATCATGGCTGTCAATTACCAATACCGTATATGAGAGTGTGGTTGCAGGTGCTTTTCAAATAATTTTTTGTGTCAAACTGTATGCCAATGATTTTTTTTATTTTTAAAAAAATATTTTTGACATCAGCATATCAAAATAATTCAAAACATATAAACCATATTAAATTTTAATAACAAAAAAAATTTAAAATTTTTAAAAACATAACCACAGTCACGTTTTCGAACGAGTTTTAAGATGGGATCCATCATGGCATCTCCAAGTGATAGTTATTAAACTCCTCCTCGGAAAGTAAAGTTTCTGGTAATGAATGAAATAGGTTACCCTTAATATTTTTAATAATAAAATGACGTTATTTTTTAAAATAAAAGACAACAAGTTTTTGATCAATTTGCAAGTCAACTCAGATTTTTAATAATAATATCATATTAAATTAATTAACTCTATTTTTTGTTTTTATGAACCCAGACCTATTCAAGTTAAGAATTGACCGTCGTGGATTTAATAATGATACTCTAAATCTTAATTGATTCTCATTTAATTATCAATTTCTTTCTTAAAAATCTACCTCAGGATCTATTCATACACACCATCAATTACTGTCAAGTGTTTTTATTATCATGGCTGTTAACTATCCTAATTAATCTTGGCCCCACCTCCTCCAAAATTACTCATTACTCCCTTTTAAACATCATCGGTTTATTTGATTTTTAAATACATTATCACGAGATGACTTGCCCGCGCGCTGCTGCAGGCTTATAAAACAAATGTACTTTATAATGTTATAATTGTAAATCAACGCTAGATAAGTAATAGAAATTAAAAATATGATGGAGCAAATATTTCATGACGGAAAAAAAAGTTGTGTTGGTGATCAAAAACTTCGAGACTGAACAAAATGATTTGTAGCAATCTACAATGTTTTGTGAGGAAAGATACAGTGCTTTCGCTACATGATTTAGCTTTTCAGTTAATAAAAAGCAAAAAACAATACAAAGCTAAATTCTCTACCAACTTAATATTAAAAAAAAATAAACAAAGATAATTTTGGAAGGAAAAAAACCTATGAGAAAAAACGTTGTAGCAATTGACAATGTTTTGTGAGGAAAACTATAGTGCTTTTCTTAATAAAATAAACTAAAAAACTATTTAGAGAAATATTGTAGCAATCCACAGTGTTTTGTGAGAAAAACTACAACGCTTTCCTCATATGATTTAGCTTTATTGTAATTATAATTCTTAACCAACTCAATATTAAAAAAAAAATCGACAAAGATAATTTTGAAAAAAATCTTAAAAAAATCACATGAGAAAACACTGCACCAATTCACAGTGTTTTAAAGAAAAAAAATAACAAAACTAAATTCTTAATCGGCTCAATATTAAAAAATAAAATCAACAGAGATAATTTTAGAAAAAAATAACAAAACAAACACCAAAAAAAAGAGAAAAAAAATCATGTTGGAAACACTGTAGCAATTCACAGTGTTTTGTGATGAAAGCTACAGTGCTTCCCCACATGATTTAGCCTTATTTGTAATGACTTGTAATTGTAATTCACAAATAACTCAATATTAAAAAAATAAAATTGAAAAAGATAATTTGGAAAAAATTATAACAAAAAAAAACTATGCGGAGAGACACTGTAGCAATCCACAATGTTTTATGAGCAAAGCTACAATACTTTCCTCACATGATTAAGCTTTATTACAAAGTTAAATTTTAACCAATTCAATATTTTAAAAAATAAAATCGATGAAAATGATTTTGAAAAAAAATATTACAAAAAAAAACACAAAAGAAACTGGAAAAAAACCATGTGAGGAAAAACTATATCAATCCAGTGTTTTTTGAGGAAAAACTTGTATTTACTTGTAATTGCAATTCTTAACTAGCTTAATATTTAAAAAATAAAATTGACAAAGATAATTTTATGAAAAAACATAACAAAAACAGAAAAAAACAATGTGGAAAAAACACTGTAGCAACAAACAGTAATTTTCGAGGAAAGTTAAAATGTTTTCCTCACATATTATAACTGTAATTTTTAACCAGCTCAATATTAAAAAATAAAATAAAAAAATAATTTCAGAGAAAATCATAAAAAAACCATGTGGAGAAACACTGTAGCAATAAACAATGTTTTAAAGAAAAAAAATTACAAAACTAAATTCTCAATCAGCTTTATATTAAAAAAATCAAAAAATATAATTTTGAAAAATAAAAAAATAAAATAGAAAAACTATGTGGAAAAACATCGCAGCAATCCACAGTATTTTCAAGAAAAAAATTACAAAGCAAAAATTTTAACCAGGTCAATATTTAAAAAGTAAAATCAACAAAAATAATTTTGAAAAAAATAAATAAAAAAATAAATGAAAAAAACAGAAAAATTAGGAAAGTTGAAAAAAAAAGTAATTTTGAAAAAAAAAAGAAGCGGGGAAGAATCACTGTGGATTACTGTTGTAATCCACAATGAAATGTGTGTGGGAGAACAGTGTAATTCTAAACCAGTTTAATATTTAAAAAATAAAATTAACAAAGATAATTTTAGGAAAATACATAACAAAAACAGAAAAAAACCATGTGGGAAAAAACACTGTAGCAACCAACAGTAATTTTCGAGGAAAGTTAAAGTGCTTTCCTCACATATTGTAACTGTAATTTTTAACCAGCTCAATATTAAAAAATAAAATAAAATAAGATAATTTCGGAGAAAATCATAAAAAAAAACCATGCGGAGAAACACTGTAGCAATAAACAATGTTTTAAAGAAAAAAAATTACTAAACTAAATTCTCGATCAGCTTCATATTAAAAAAATCAAAAAATATAATTTTAAAAAATAAAATAGAAAAACTATGTAGAAAAACATTGCAGCAATCCACAGTATTTTCAAGAAAAAAATTACAAAGCAAAAATTTTAACCAGGTCAATATTTAAAAAGTAAAATCAACAAAAATAATTTTGAAAAAAATAAAAAAAAATAAATGAAAAAAACAGAAAAATTAGGAAAGTTGAAAAAAAAAAGTAATTTTGAAAAAAAAATTAAAAAAAAACAAAAAAAAAAAAAAAAATGGAGAAGAATCACAGTAATCCACAATGAAATATATGTAAGGAAATAATGATTCCTCTACTTTATTGTGTAGGGAATAGTAATTCCTCCATACCATTTAGAGTATTTGTTAATAAAATCCCATGGGGCCACAGGAGCAATAAGTACACTCAAGAATCGTCAACCATCCAATCGGCCACATCGCCAATATATATATATATATATATATAGATTATTGGCCATCACTCAACGACAAGTGGATCCCATATGGTCTCTCCTCCTCTTTATGGAGCTAACTATACAGAGATCATCAGCACACAGAAAAATAAAAGGAAAGCCGTAGTAGCATCGGTTACTCTCCCTCACACACACAGCTGTGCCGTTTCAAGATATTTGCTTGGCAACCACGAAACGCGTCATCGATCTACAACACAGCAAAACCAGAAGCACACTTACCATATCTTTCTACGCTCCCAAGCCGTGACCCCTTCACATTCTCTACATAATTTCTTCCTTCAAATTCCACGTCATCTTCCACAAACCTTCCTCCTAACACCAAACCTCGCCACCTTCTCATATTTATATTCCATTTTATTTCCTCTGCTTTTGCTGCAGCCCCTATAATGCGCCATGGTGTGTACAACACACCCTTCACACCGCCTCCTATTCACTCTCGCACTCCATCACCAACCCCCTTGAACTTCAACCCCAAAACCACCAACACCGCCTCTGCCGTCACCTCCGGCCACAACATGCTTGTCTCTGTGTTTTTGGCACTTTTCCTACCATGCGCAGGCATGAGCGCTGTGTTTATTGTCTATATCTGTCTCTTGTGGTATACTGCTAATAATCAGCCAGAGATTCGTTTGCCTGTAAAGACTGTGACAGAGAAGGGATTGTCTTCTTCGGAGTTAGAGAAGTTGCCTAAGGTTACCGGGAAAGAGCTTGTCTTGGGGACTGAATGTGCTGTTTGTCTTGATGACATTGAAAGTGAACAGGTGGCTAGGATGGTTCCTGGCTGCAATCATGGGTTTCATTTGGAATGTGCTGATACTTGGCTTACTAAGCGTCCTGTTTGTCCTGTTTGTAGGGCCAGGCTTGATGCTCAGCTCTTCAGTGCCCCTCCTCCTCCTGCTCAAGAGAACAATACCTGTTAAGAGTTTTAGAGATGAATTTGGAGGTGATCATGTTTTGAGTTTCTCGATTAGGATTGTAAATGATGCAGTGTCTGCAGGGCTTGTTAAATTTCAGGGTTTTTTAGGATACAAAGCATTCTTGTTCTTTATTATTTATATATGGCTCCTTTTTATTTATAATCATGGATTAATTCTTTGTGATCCCTTGTTTCATTTTGTAATTAGCTAGGATTGGAACCGCTTGGGAAAATGAAATTATACATGCAAATCATCATACCATGGTAAATTATAAATTACTTATTTTTTTAATAACTATTTTCTCTCTAATCAAAAAATGAGTAAAAAACAAATTGAATTCAGTAAAACAATATCTTTTTAAAATATATGAATTTAATTTGCTATAATTAAGTTTAATTATATCATGGAATTGGCTTGGAATAACCTATTAAATAGCTCAATCAATGGACATTTGACGGAATTATGGTCCAGTTGTTTCCAACTCCGTGAATGAATATCTATCCCGTTGGCAAACGGGTTCAAGTTTTGACAAGAAAAACAAGCAATGCAACCATAAAGGTTCCAGTTCCCTTTGTCTTGTCGACAAGTGGGGTTCAAACTATCAAGTTCAGCTTTTCCTCTTGTCTTGAGCCATGTCATATGGCTGTACAGTGTCTAAATGCCAAAAGAATCCTTGTACAGTTTTTCGAAATTTCATTCAGGACCCAAATGTCACTGAGTAATGTCTAATAGCATGCATGCATGGAGTTTACTGGTGGCAGACAGGCGGTGCTTGATCGTCGAAAAGGATACTTCTGAAACTACCAGTTTTAGATGCCATCGGTTTCCGGCTGTGTGTTTCCATATGTTCGTATATATTTATGCCTGGGAATCTGCGATATTCATCATTCATTAGTTGCAGAGGCTCACCTGAATTAAGGCCATTATGCCCTGATTTTACCATTTACCTGGCCAGGGCCATGCCCATAAAAGACAATCGATCCTACGCCACCCGATCTTAAAATTGGTTAATGGGCAACGAATTCCATGTGAAAAGCCTTCAACAGAAGTCACAGAAGTGTTTTGTCCGTGTTAGATGATTTCTTAATTGCAATTTTGCACTGTCTGGTATGGAAAACTGGGTGCCGAAGGCAGCTGATTCCTTCTGTTTTTGTCTTGACAAGACATCATTCCACTTAAGATTGACTGTTGTTTTCTAAATTTGATATTTACATTACATATACATCTCGGTATTAATTGAATGCTCATCTGTTAATGTGGTTGCGACAGGATTTCGTAGACAAAAAGGAAAAGAAAAGATATATTTACTATGGTGCATCACGTTGTCGAACGGTGTATGTAAAGCTTGGACCACTGCTGCCAAACCTTCCTTTAAAGGGCAGTGTGCGCATGGAAAAAGATATGGCCAGCTATGTCTGTTGGTTCTGCGTTCACTTTCAGGCAATTCATCTGAGTCTCTGACAGAACCACTTTCTTTAATAGGAGTTTTCCACATATACTGTTCCATCAAATTATGTTTAATTTTGGTTATGAGCACTTTTTTTAAAAAAATATTGACCGAACAAAAAAAAAGAAGTGAAATAGCACAATTTATAATTATCTAAATTGAAAAACAGGATAATTATAGCTTAGAATTACCACATCTAATAAAAAATATTAAATGAAAGAGAGAATATAGTGAAGAGTAGAGAATAAATAAAGAAAGAGATAATAAAAATATCAAAACTCCAATTATAACAATATCAATATTATGTAATACTTTAAAATCATAAAAAAAAAAACTACTAACGTTGACTCTAATAAAATATATTTATCGTTAAAAATAAGTGAGTCACTCTTTTTATAAACAGCAAATGTGATCCATTCAAGTCACTATTAGTGCAATGTCTGACGGTACTAGTGTTGTTATATTGAAATTTCGGTATTTAAGGTTTTTTTTTTCTCTCATCTCCTGCTCATGTAATATATTTTTTATTAGATATTGTTATTCTGAATAGTCATAATCTATAAATATATCATGTTTTGTAAAAACTGTCTCACTTTTTTTTTCATTTGTAAAAACTGTCTCACTATAAATTGATGGAATTCTTGAAACTTGTAGGATTCCACAGCTTGCAATCTCCAAATTAGGAAAGCGTGTAAATAGACGGTGAACAAGACTCGGGGGCCTGTGATAGTCTTGGAGCTTCCACGAGTGTCACGTCAATTGCTATGCACAAAAGAGTGCTCGGCACAAGCAGAGGCCACTAATCACATGGTGCTACGTCCAGAGAGGAGTTAATAGGGTGGGCGAACAACCATAACAGAGCTGACCTAAATTAAGATTTTCAAAGTACTCGTGACTTGAAAACGTTTTCTTTCGAATTTCAAATTAAAGCAATAGAGGAAATTGTATTTGGTGTGTCCTTCCAAACTTAATTCAATAAATGCAGTTATTAACTAAAAGCATCAAGCTCAACTAACTTGTGATTAATCAGAAATAAAAAAATGACTTAGGGTATTGCAATCATTGTTATTAAACTTAAATTGGGTCATGAATTGAAATGATTAATTTAAATTCACTAAAAAAAACTATTTAAAACCACGTTGTTTTAAAAAATAATTTAAAATAATTATAAGTTTTTAATTGATATCACAAGTCAACTTAATTTTTTAATTAGATTACTCGAATAAATTTATTTTTTAATATTTTATAAAAATTAAATTAGTTTAGATTATGATTAACTCATTCATCAATCCGAGTTTTATAACGGTGTTTATAATCAACAAATATGCCTCATATAATATGATTATAGAATTTACTCATTTAAAAATATCAATAATTAACAAAATTAATAATAAAAGTTTATAAAAGAGGAGGAGGAGGCCTTGCTTGACATAGAAGAGGGAGAAGAAATAATACCTCCCTGGACATAAAATCGTGTGCAGTCAGGAGCCCAAGTTCATTAATGTTCCTAGCCAGTTATAACTACATATGCGTACCAAATGGTTCGCGGGCCGTGGCACGGAAAAATCTGGACTCCACAACATTCCAATTCGGTCCTTGTAGATTCAATTTAACCCAATATTAAATTCAAAGTTTCCCAAAGTGTGACCATTTTTCATAAATAGCGAAGGGGAAAGGAAAACTAATTAATTTAAAAAAAACTAAGTTTTGTTGCATTTTTACTTCTCACTATCTCACAAATTATTGTCAATTGAAATAGTAATTTTTTAAAATTCTTAATTTAATCTTCAATTTTTTTTGCACAATTGCATTTTTTTAATGAAGGGTTAAATTTGAAAGTCAAAGAACCAAGATGAAAATAATAAGTAAAATAGGTGATAACTTTGAATTTTATATAAAAACTTTATTTTGATTCTTGTCTTTTATGATTTATAGGTGATTGGTTTCTTTAGTTATCGAAAATTTAATTTTGGTACCAATATTTATTTTCTTTGTTTTTTAGTTTTTTTTTTTTTTGTAAGAGAAGAGAGAGAGAGGACGTTAAATTCCAATAAAGAGAGAAAAAGTGACCGTTGACAATAATTTTAGACATCAGAAAAGTTGAAATCGGTGTTAATTGGTTCCATTTCACGAGAAAAGTTTCTTTTAGGTGTTTTGTTTCCTTCTACTTGCCCAAGGAGACATACATGGCTGCATGAATGTTTTTTGATTCAATTTATTTCGAGTTTTTGAGTCATTTTTTTAGTCTATGAATAAGTTTATCATGGTATTTGGAGTAAAAAATTGATTGAAAATAAGTTTTAAAACCAAAAAAATTGAAACCCTGTTTTTCCACCCACCAAAGATTGCTTGATTCTACAAAAAGTTGAAGAGGCGTCATTTGTTGCTGGTTTTTTTAATGTCTACACACGATAGGCCACTAGATCAACAAGCTTGGGCTCCTTTAAGTGTTTATTTTTTTGTTACTTTATATATGGGTTCAAAAAATTGATAACAATTTAATCTATGAGTCGGATTGCAGGTTTAACAAGTTAATTCATAATATTAAGAGATATTATTTTTTAAATAGTTTTTTATGCCCCTTAATTTTTTTTTAAAAAAATACAATTTTATTATCTTTGATATTCTATTTTTTTATCAGCTCAAACCTAAAAGATTACAATATCGCTATTTGTTATGAATGAAACATGCCCATCATAGTTTGGCTATAAATTTTTAGAGGGTAAAAGTAGAAAAAATTCTGAAAATAGCTAGAATAAAAATTTAAATTGTTCGACCAAGAGCCACACCCTTACTCATTGGAAAATTTCAATCCATTAAAACTGAGTTTGGAATTATTATTATCATTGTCATTGAGGATAGGGCAAGTATTTGGAGGAGGGAATATGGTATCCCATGACTCGAATATTAAACGACGGAGGTGGTGCCGCCCGGACTCTCCCGGGCGACGGCAAAGGAAACATAGCTTAGCCATGACTATATAGGCAATCTGTTGGGCTACACTTAGACCTGGCTAAATTCATCTGCGGGACACGTTGAATAAGTAAAAAGAGGCTTGAATAAAGCCTTTGGGCTGGATGTGAGGAATTTGTATGTTTACATAAAAAAAAAACTATGGAACTTGATTTTCTTCTCCTTTTCAAACCAATTTTGACTTTCTTCCGGGCACCTGACTTTTACATGGTACTAGTAGCTGTGAGAAAACTAATTAAACATGTTTTTTTGGGGATTTGTTTTATAAGATGAATTATTTTTTCATTTATTTTTTTAAATAATTGTGAAAAAAATTATGGTTTTTATGATAGGACTAGCAAGGGTGTTCTGATAAGTATACTGATAATAATTATAATAATAGTGTTTATAGTAGTAATTGTGATGATACTGATGGTAATATTAATTATAAAATAATGGTTAATTATAATTATTGTGATTGGATGATATATGTAACAGTGATTATTTTAAAGTGGTGGTAGTTATAATAACCGGTGATAATAATTGTTATTGCGGTTATGATAGTGTTAAAGTGGTGACTATACTAATAGGTAAATGTTAGAGCGAGGCCACGTTGTGTTAGAGTGGTGATTATGTTGATAATTAAACGATAATGACAAATGATGTTTATGATGGTTATTATGGTGGTTGTTGTAATAATTATAATGATATTCATAAATAATAATAATAATAGAATTGATTGTAAAAACAATGGTTATATTAATAGTTAAAAGGTGATGGGGAGTGTCGTTGAGGATGATAATTATAATAATTGTGATGATTATTGTGATAATAATAACTATAATTATAATTAATGAAATTAAATATTGTAAATTAATAATAGAGTGAAATATATTTTTTAAAATATTTATATTCAAACTAACACTAATTTAAAACTGATTAGAAATATTTGAATCGACTTATTTTTAATATCCATTTCACATGGAAAAATAAAAACTATTTTCCTAATAACAAACGTTCTCTTAGAAAACACAGTAAGGCCCAATATTATAAGTATTAACGCGTCATCAAACAACGAAGTACAACGCCACGTGGTGGGGGATGGGAGCTAACACGCATGTACCTATAGCTGTCACGACAGGTCACGAACTCCCATCAATGACTTTGCCTTTTTGGCTTTTTAGAAACTGGAACACGGCATGTTGCTAGACACGTGTGTCTCGGTCC
>Ga0325404_1005597_pt1 | contig 13210 bp, 6 predicted proteins | sample PopdelMetagenome_18_FD_205664 | JGI IMG/M metagenome (GOLD analysis project Ga0325404, IMG submission 205664) | Populus deltoides microbial communities from Bellville, Georgia, United States - Xylem-Control-R1 | ecosystem: Host-associated > Plants > Phyllosphere > Stem > Wood/Secondary xylem... | reverse complement strand
TTTTATTTTTAATTGTTTTTGTTCTTAATAATTGTATAAATGTTGTTGTGAGATTTGTTTTTTCATATGAGATTAATTTTTAGTTGATTTATTTATAGGATTTTTAAATTTTTAGCAATTGCAACTTTATTTTTTTCATATGAATTTTTTTAGTTGAATTTATTTTTTCATTTTATTTATTTGTTGCAAATTTGTTTGAGTTGATTTTCTTTTTTTTTTTTCAAGCATTTTGAGTATATATTATACAGTGTTGATTTATGTTAATTTAATTATTTTATAATTTTATAAAATGAATTTTTTTTAATTTTTTTTTAAATAATTACCGACGGAATTACCGATGGAATTTCCATCGGTAAATCCGTTGGTAATAAAAAATATTATTACCGACGGATTAACCGACGAAATGAAGCGGGTAATTTTATTTTTTTATTTCCGACGGATAAAAAATTACCGATAAAGGAATCACCGACGGAACATTTTTGTCGGTGATGTTGTCGTTAAATTAATTACCAACGGAATATATGTCTTACACCGACAAAAAAATTCCGTCGGTAAAACTGTTAAATCTTGTAGTGTAATTTATAATTTCTTTTTAATTATAACAGTAAAAACTATCAAGATATTTAACATACTTGTTCTCTTAGCTAGTGACCCACCCCACCCACCCACCTTGAACTCTCACGGTAGTGGGGCTGGCCGGGAAGGTTCTCTCCAAGTGTTTTCTCCGATATAACCATTAAAAAGGACAAATAAAATACGGATCGGTAGATTAGAATCCTATGCCAGCAAGTTGAGTGGACCTTATTTAAAATTCTCAAGCTCAAGTTCGGCATCTCATGGACTCATACCAATAATTGACGAAGCCACTTACACACACACACACACACTTATCTAGTCTTATCTAATCCTAAAAATCAAGGACACCCAATTGTTTACTAGTTACAGAATATTGATGTTCATCATGAAAGCAAAGCATATGTTACAACAGCGACAGCATGTCTAGATAGCGAGCTAGGGGACGTTCACCTAATCTTGGGTTTCTTTTAGTTACATTAAAGAAAGCTTTCTCGGGATCGGAGCTGTACCGAGGCAATGGATTTGCACCACGTCTGTGTAAAAGCTGCGAGTCTGTCTTGGCACCTGGCTAGATAGCAATAGTTTGTCGCCTTTGTCTGAACTTAATTTTTTTTAAAACAGTAGAGAAAAAACGTTGTTTATCCTTAAACACTGTAGGGTAACATTGATAAATGTTGAGCTACAAGAATGGAGGTGTAACAGTGATGAATTTACAAGGACGAAAACACTCTATAGTAACTTCATTGGAGATCACATGAAGCTCCCCTCCATGGATATCATATATGATTGGCGATTAGTGTAAGCTTGCATATTAATTAATGTTCAACTCTCGATAAGTTTTCTATTTTACCATTAAGCTAGACAAGAGAGCAAAGTATTTTAATCGGTGCATGACACCAATTATGCAAGCAAACATATGCCCAGGGATCGAGTTTGGAACTTCGGATTTGGATGTTAATTCTCTAACCACGTTAATGTTCAACTCTCGATAAGTTTTCTATATTCCTCTTTATATTAATTAATGTTCAACTCTCGATAAGTTTTCTATTTTACCATTAAGCTAGACAAGAGAGCAAAGTATTTTAATCGGTGCATGACACCAATTATGCAAGCAAACATATGCCCAGGGATCGAGTTTGGAACTTCGGATTTGGATGTTAATTCTCTAACCACGTTAAGTTTTTATTCTTTTAATTAACGAGTTACCCTTTGATTGGCATTTTACAGTTTTTCCTGTACAGTTACTTGAGCTCCGTCTGTTCTGATGTTGATCCTCCATCTGTTCTGCTCTGCATCTCTGTTCTGATGCAGAGCAGAGAGAATATATATTTTCAGTGAGGTCGCTCTGTTTTCATTATTTAGAGTGTGTGTGGAAGTGTGGTAGTGATTGTTTTTCAAATAGTTTTTTGTGCCGAAATACATGTTAATGATGTTTTTTTATTTTTTAAAAATTATTTTTGATATCAGCACATTAAAACGATCCAAAAAGTACAAACCACATTCAATTTTAGAAAAAAAATCAAAATTTAATGAAACACAGTTACAAACGCAATGTCAAACAAACTTTAAATGGTAAGTACTTTTTATCGCATAGCTATACGAGGGATTTGTTAAAATAATTAAAAATAAATAAATAATAAATAAATTTTTAAAATATAATTTGTATTATTTTTTAATATAATTTTTTAAGGGAAAGATTTTCAAACTTAAAACTTGCACATATTCATACTATTTTGTGCTTAATATTTATAAAATAAAAAAAAGGGTGAAATTTAAACTCGTGTCTACTTGACTATTAAGACTCTAATATTATGTCAAAAAAATATCTTACCTCAATAATTTAAATTATTAAATAAATTTTTAATATATAATTTATATTATTCTCTAACAAATTAAATTAATTTAATTTACTTCATGAATTACTAGCATCAAAACATGGTCTCCTCCTAGCTCGAGATCGAGGCCATAGAAGAGTCCTGTGTAACTCGGAATCAAGGGAGGCCATTCGCTTGATTTACAATGACCAAGTTGATTTTCATAGATTTAAAGCTACTATCTTAGATATCAGAAGCCTCCTGACTAAGAATTGAGAGGTCAGCATTTGTGATTTCTATTTTGATCACTTATTATTGTCTTGTCTAGTGTCATCATAGTAGAATGTAATAAATATTAAATATTTATTCAAAACATAAAATCTAGAGGTGGGGTTAGAAGTTTTTCCTTAAAGGAGAAATTGACTTTAAATAAGGAGTTTTTTCTTATAATTTTATATATATATATATATATATTCAATTAATAATCGGATGCACAGAAAAGAAAAATTAAATAGCTTCCTTAAATTTTGATTTATCTATTTATTAAAAAGATTTATTAAGCCATTAAGCTTTTTAAATCCTATTCCGACAAAGAACAGTAAGAAGAGGTTGTTTAATTATGAACGCCATCTTCAGCTTAAGCGAGCAGGACATCATTCCTCGGAGAAGGTGACGAGATTTTATTTCTGGCATTCGGTGTTTAATTGCATGATCGTCAGGGCACCGCACCAGTTTAATAGAGAAAGAGCACTATCACTTGTCAACATCCTCTTGGCTCTGGTAAGCTTGTGGGGTCGTGAACACTGGGATGTATAATTGAAAATGAGGTACCTCGAACAGTAAGTTCTACCGACCATAAAATTCTAGTGGCCGACGGCTGATGATATTTCTTTAAGGTTTTTTTTTTAATTTTAAAAAATATATTAAAATAATATTTTTTTTTTATTTTAGTACACTAAAATATCTATTAAAAAATAATTAAAAACAAGATACGCCAAGATATTTGTGGATTCTAGAGGCCAAGCCTATAGTCGTGTTCATAGTTTTTGTGGAGCCAAGCCATCAAGTTTGACTGTCTTTCTCGTCGATTCCAATTTTCTTCAGAATATCGATAGATTCCGAGCAATTTATGCCTCGAATTGATTCAGAATTTTTCCCAAATGAAGTGGATTCCACATGGAATCGCCTCATCAAATAGTTGTTTAAACTGAAAATATTACAAATTACTAATGGTGCTGGCTAGCTTGATGTAAGATAAGAGGCAATGCTTAGTGTGGAATTTGCCTGGAGCACATTGATTCAACCTTCTGATATGGAAGATATGCCCAGATGATATAAACTCATTTTGTAAAATACAAGGATGAGATATCTTCCGTATACTCATTTATTTATTATCAAGGAAAATATATATATTTTTTATTATTTAATGGACAATACTTGATTGAAAATAGAAGTTAAATAAATCCTTTTTTCTTGTAATAAAAAATACTCATGGACCAATTCACATAGTATTAAATTGAAGATACAATAAATATTCATTAAACTTACCTAGTTAAAGACTCGGGTGATGAGTTTGATAGATTAAACAGGCCAATTAAAATGATATCATTTTAAATTTTTATTTTTAATAATATTATTTTGAATTTTTTAAAAGTCTTGAATTGACTTATAAAATCAATCATGTTAATTTTAAATTAATTGGTGTGTGGATAGAACGTAAAGAGATAAATATTTTTTTATAATAAGAAATTCACATATTAAATTATATTGATCTAGTGCATTGATACAAATTGTGACAGGTGGTGTGACTTCAAAAGAAGTTCTGGAATGGGCTTAGTTGTCATGGACAAAGCCCGTCAGTATTGTAGTTGGCGTCATTTATGGATCCAGGCCTTTTGTTTGGTTGGGCTTGGCCTCTTGGGGGATGGAACAAATACAAATCTTTTTCTGAGGTTCTAATTCCATCATAAACACAACAAAAAGGATATTTGAGAACGTAACTTCCCCCGGAGCTCAATGGCCCCACTTGATCAATGACGTAGCTTATAGAACGGTCCTCGTATCTACTCTCCTCAAACTGTAACAGCGTTTCTCGGTGTTCCGTTCCTTTCCATCAGAAATCTGGAGCCCGTTTCACTGTTCACACTCACCACTTCAACCGAAGAAGATGAAGCAGAGTACCTGGCCTGGTCGATCAGACGGCTCTCGTTTCAAATCGCTCCCGATCAAACACCAATTCCATCAATCAGAGTTCAAATCTACCTCCAAATTCTGGTCAACATCATCAGCTTCTCGGCAAATAAGATCATCAGATGGTGATTTCTCGAAACTTCCCTTCGATATACTAACCAAAATAGCGGCATCGTTCACGCTGCCTAATTTGCAAGCGGCGTCGTTGGTGTGCAAGTCATGGAGCGAAGGGCTTCGGCCGTTGAGAGAAGCGATGTTGTTCTTAAAATGGGGAAAGCGGTTCAAGCATGGGCGAGGAGGTGTGCGCCCTAATTTGAACAAGGCTCTCGAATCCTTTTTAAAAGGTGCGGCTCGTGGGTCCACCCTCGCTATGGTTGATGCTGGTCTTCTTTACTGGGAAATTGGCGACAAAGACAAGGCAATTGCCCTTTATGAGAAGGCTGCTAAGCTTGGAGACCGCTCTGGACAGTGTAATCTCGGACTTGCTTACTTGCAAGGTATCTAATTCTTAATTTCTTTTCTATTCATTTTTCATTTGTTTCTGTTTTGTGCAATGCAAAGGGAGCAAAAAAATTGTAGAAAAGTTGAAAAAGGTGCTAAATTGAGTTGTCAAATATTCGTTTGAAAGGGAGCGAGTGGCTCTCTTGATTGATTGATTCCGGATAATATCTAGTCATGACATGAATGTACTTTGTAGTTTTAATCGCTTTAAAATAACCCAGAAAGGGAAAAACATTAATAACATTAATAAATAAATAAATAAATAAATAAAAAGGTTTGGCTATTAGCTTCCAATAAAGCAAAATCTGGTCATGAGTTGCTAGTCATGTGCTTGTTATGATTATTATTGTATGTGCAGCTGAACCTTCGAAACGTAAGGAAGCAGTAAAATGGTTATTTCAGGCATCAAAATCTGGTCATGTTCGAGCTCAATACCAATTCGCACTTTGTTTACATCAAGGTAGTGGGGTGAATTGTAATCTACAAGAGGCTGTAAGGATCTCTCTTCTTGTCCTTCTACCATAAATTGTGGATTAGCCTGTTCACTTCAGAACTAGTGAGCTTTTCTCTCATGCAGGCTAGGTGGTATCTAAAAGCGGCTGAAGGTGGATATGTGCGTGCAATGTACAATGTTGCATTGTGTTACTCTGTTGGGGAAGGTTTGGCTCAGAGTCATCGACTAGCAAGGAAATGGATGAAGCGGGCAGCGGATCGTGGTCATAGTAAAGCTCAGTTTGAGCATGGACTTGGACTCTTTTCTGTATGTTATTGCTGATTTAACCTATATTTATTTGAATATGCAGGGCAGGCAGTGGATAAAGTAAATTAATTTAATTTGTTCTCTGAAAGGTTGCATTAAGGTGGAGATTATAACAAATGTGGATGGGAAGGGCATAGTTGAGAGAGCAGGATACTTGCATGTCTTTTTTGCATTCTCCCTTTTTTTCCAAGGGTGCCCACCTGGCATTGTGTTTGTTTGGACTCATGTTTTCGAGTTGTGATCTTTTGCTTGCTTTCATCTTTTTGGTGTTCTTTTTTTTTTTTCACGTGGAAACCTGTGATTCGGAAAAGAATGAGGACTGATGCTTTGTCGAAATACACGTTGCCAACTACCCAAGCATAACTTTGCAATCCACCCTAAGAAAGCTAAAACCCAATGTCAAAGCCCCGTGGCATCTTTAGAGGTCACGTGGGATAGGGCTAATGGTTCAACAGTTTCTTTCCCCATCATATCTGCAACTAAGTTATGAACTATGCAGATAGTACTTATATATTACTTTTTGGCTTGTTTAAGGATCTTATGGTGATATTTTGGGCAGGAAGGAGAGCAATTGAAAGCTGTAGTTTATCTGGAACTTGCCACTCGTGCTGGTGAAACAGCAGCAGCTCATGTCAAGAATGTAATTTTACAACAACTATCAGCAACTTCACGTGATCGTGTCATGAATCTTGCTGATAATTGGCGTGCTTTACCTTCATCTCGCTGAGGTATTCATCCGGGTTTGTAAATCTTTGAATTATAGGCTTTCCCTTCACTTACATGCTTTACAAGAACTTGTCCTTATGCCCTTGATCATGAAATGTCATTCTACTTGTGGCATACTATAAATTTATTGGCTGTAGACCACTGTATTGGAGACATAGGTTGTTTGCATTTCAATAATCTGTAATTGAAAAGGAATAATAAACTAACAAGATTTTTTCTCGAGTCCCATGAGCAATTAGAGAATCTAACCGTATGCTTTCCCTAAAATGAATGGGGAAGGTTTTGCGATAGCAAATTGTTGTTCTCAGGCCCTCGCAATTTGAAATAAGTGGCAGCATAAATGCAACAATCACACTAATTGGCTAAACATTATAGTTGCTTATTTCAGCATCGAAGGTATATAAAAAAGTTAAATTGAGAGTACAAAGGATTAATTAATTAATTAGATACTATCTCTTGAATCCTTCTAAATTTTGATTATTGATTCTGGTTTTTCATTATATATCTCGTTAGTACTTTCAATCGAATAGATTAGAGTTTTGTTTTAATACACTTAAATTCTAATCATAAATAGACACCTTTTGTTTATATTTGCAAGATTTACTGGTTAATATAAGACGCCTCAATGTGTGTGTCTGTATGAGCTTCTCGGTTGACTAATTGTTTGATTGGTTTCGCAGATCAGGATAATCTCATGGCCTATTGGTTGCAAGACATTAAATTAAAAAATCCCAAGGTCAAAATTAGGGGCATTATCGAACTATGCAGACAAATTTCAGCCCGTGCTCGGATATCTTGGCACACTTCCTCTCCATTTTTGTGCTGTTGATACCATGGAGAGCAATTATGCCGTTGAGCGTGGTTAAAATGTCATCTTGGCTGCTTGTTCTTTCATCAGTTGAACTGTCAAAACTTATGTTGCTCGGGTATGACCATTCATGAGACGAAGTCCTGGTTAGCGGTCGCCTTTGATAATTTTGGAAGGTTATGGCTACGACGAGAGTGTGGAATGGTTCATAGGTGTGTATGGTGGTGCTCCGTGTTAATGTTAAGTAAACTGCTATGTGCTGTGCCACTAAGTTCTGGGAGTGTGGGGCTTGCACTATTCTTCTGGTCATCGTGATGACCACCAAGAAGATTGGAGAAAAATAATGTCGTCTTAGTGGGGAGTGCAACCAAGATTATAAAATTATTGTGGGAGTCCAATTAGAGAAGTTCTGTTGTAGTAGATAGCATTGTCGTCGATGGTAAAATTCTGTCTGGCGTACTCTACTGGTTAAATGTTCATGCTTGTGGGATGTTAACGCTGGCATTTTCTTTAACTTTAAGGTGGCACCAACTTTTGTTATTATTTTTATTTTAAAAAAAGCGAAATCATTTCTAAAGCATTAACATTTTTTTAAAAACTTATTAATGTAAGTGTTCAGATACCTCAATTAATTTTACGGGTTCTAAAATTAACGATTATATAAATTTTCAGTGAGATTTATAAAATTAATCTCTAATGATCTTGAGATTTATAGAATTCAGTAATTTTTAAAAAATAAATCTAGAATTGATAAGTAATATTACATTAACATTTTTATTTTTTTATTCATGCAATGGTTTAGGAGAGAGAAATTGTTTAATTTTTCACATTTCATACACCAAAATACATATTCTTGGTGTAGATGAGTTCTATTCAGCATTTAGTAATAGAAGTTTCAATATATATATATATATATATATATATATATATATATAAAGAGAGATCAGGGTTGAATTTCTCAGCTTTTCAATTTAATTTTTGATTTACATTATAAACTGATCGTTTTTCTTTCATTTATCAGTTATTTATATACAATTAATTTTCTTTTTCATACTTAAATTATCTACACATTTTTTTTTGTTAATTTTTTTTTGTCCGGTAAAAGACCGAGTATGTGCCAGCTAAATGGTAATTTTCTATTGATTATAACAAATCTTTTTTTGCCAAAAAAGTACCTTTAACTACGAGAAGGATTTCTCCATTAACGAGGCTTGGACACCTGAGAAAAATAAATACCATGCACTTGACAGAAACACATTCAAGAGCTCTCACTCCATCCACTAATGCATCCTGGGTGTCAGCGTCAGCAGATGGATATTTCCTCTTCGTTGGAGCATCATGCATGCTTGCTAATGAAACAAGGAGTAATCAGACAAATGATAGCTGCTGTTCTCAAGCCATTTCATCCTCGGAGACTGACTGAAGTTATTGAAGGCTGAAGAAGTTGAGGGCATCAAACTGACTAAATATCAAGAAATCATTATGCCGCAAACGATCCAAGTAACACAAGTTTTAGCCTCGACAGTGTGACTTTTTTTGCCTCCATCATTAGCAATCCAATACTGTAAAGGAAGGGGCAAACAAAACCCAGGAAGGAACGCACAGCAGGTTTTATGCGAACGATAAACCATATTGATGGATAAAAAGGGGATCAACTTAGAAAAGGGACCAGGTAAATTTATAACTAATTTGATTTATTTGTAAGGCATGAACAAATTGTATTAATTACCAATAATATCCAGAAAACTCTGTTATGATGACGTGTTACTGTGTTTCTATATGAACCAACTCTGTTTCTGTACTCTTGAGTTTTTTAAAAGGGAATAACCTGACCGAGCTATGAACAATAGGATGGTTCTACCAAAAAGTATGGTGGATACCCTAACTCACAGATTTGGTGTTCAAGGCACATACAGCAGCCTTTGAGAATGCGTTCCGGCGTGATAGAGATTGATGTGATATATTGCCTTGGACACCAGTTCTTTCAAATCAGGAAACTGTGCAAGCATTTTCTGGTCCACTCCCTCAAGGGCATTCAACACCCTAGCCTGTTCCAGAGCCTCACTATTGCCAGCATGTAATGCAAGGTAACAGAGAAGAATCAACCCATGCAACTGCGCCGGTTCATTTCCCCTAAGCAATCTCATCAAAGGCGGTACACCACTGAACTCGATTATTGCCTTTGCATGCGCAACACAAAGAAAATTCTCAGGAGTAGCAAACCTCCCTAGTGCGATGGCAGCTTCTGCTGCCACTTCTTGGCTCCTGTTGCTAAGGTGGGCAACCAAAGGGCCAACTACTCGAGTCTCTCTAGCTGGGAACGTCCTGGCCAATGAACCAATCGATCTTATAGCAGGAACTTGCAATTCAGGACTATCCAACTCTTTAATCACCCTTAAGAGCTGATCAACAACTGCCTTGGCAGCAGGGGAATTAGCCTTAAAAGCAGCACGTCTAAGGTCCGCATTGTACTCAGCTGCAGCAGTTATCTCCTTTATCGTCATCAAACAATTGAACTGCAACTCTCCCTCTCCCTTCTCAACCAATTTAGCCAAACAAAGAAGCCCTTTTGTTTCTGTTATCCTCTTACTATTCAACACACTATCTCTGGCAAGCATCCACAAAGCCTCCGCACAGCTAATTTTCAGCTTATGCTTAACTTCAGGACTCTCATTCTCCCTCTCTCTCCTATGATTACCCCCTCCCCTACTACTCCCCTCCGAACTATGAAAACTCGAAAAAGAACTCACATACGGGCGGTAATGGTGATTATTATTCGAATCAATTAACGATTTTTTCTCCATTTCTTGGTTAATCTGAACAAGGGAATGAATACTCTGCTTACCCACAAAACTCTTTTGATCATCCATGAAGGTCTCGAAAGACAACAAAGTCACCAGCGGTCGAATCGCATTCTCCCTTGCAAAATCATCCTGAGCAATCGAATTGCGCTCCGCCATTCTTGCCACCAAACGCGCCACCCAAGTTTGAACCCTCATTGGAGAATCCGCAAGCACTTTGACAATAATGGGAACCCCAGCTTCATCCAGAATAGTCGTCACCCTCTCCTCATCATTAGACAAGTGATAAAGCGAAGTGGCAGCAGCAATTTGAGCATCAGGTGAAGTAGTCTCACTTAAAAGCCTAAGGAATGGGGGAACACCCCCTTCTTCCACAATGATTTGCTTGTTTCTATCATTATCATGAGCAAGTGAGGCAAGCTGATTAGCAGCTTCAATTTTTTCAGGCAAAGGTCCCATGTGAATGGAACTTATAGAGGACCAAACCCAAGCCAGAATCGGATCGTTGCTAGCAATGGGTGGAAGGGTTATCACAATCCCGGAGTTATCATTGTTGGAGTCCAGGATACTGGACAGCCATTTCATGTCACCAACCGAAGCTTCTAGGAGATTGATCACTTTCCGAAAATCGGCGGCGCTGATGATGGTGACGACACGGCGGAAGACGTTACGGCGCTTGCACTTGCGTACAAGGGTTAAAGCGCGCTCCAGGTTCTTGCAGACCTCCGCGACTATGCGGCGAATGGGACGCTCGTAGAAGGATTGGGCAGAGCGGACGTGAGCACGCAGCTTCTCGACGATGGTGTCAACGTGCTTTCCCACGTGGTTGCACTCGGCCTTGAAGGATTCGGCCTCGTCGACGGCGGAGCGAACCCGTTCTGCTAGTAGGATCGCACAGGCGAGTTCCTCTTCGATTCGTTTCTCTTCAGCCATAAATAAACAGTGACTCAGTAACTGAGTCGTTGGATCGAATTGGGTGGCGTTTGTTTGGTTGATTGGCTCACCTGAATTGAATAACTATCTCTTCTTTGGATGGGAGCTGGTGGTGGTGTGGGTTGGGGGCGAAGACTATGATGACTGGCCTCTCTCTTTTCTTTACGTTTTTAACTGTTTGTTTTATCTTTTGAGTAAATTATAACTTAGTCCCTATATTTTAATATAACTAATTAATTAGTACTTACAATGTCAGAATATGTATTTACTATTCTTAAAACTATTTATGAGAATAGTTGATTTCAGGCTTTTTTTTCCATTTTTTTTAAATATAATAAATAAAATAACAGATGTAAAATTTATCACAAAATAAACTATTAAACGAAAAAGCAACTACATTGAGGATGATCAATGCTGATTGAGGGACGTTTTCATTATTAATAATACTATAGGGACTAATTAATTAATAATGATAACAGACATGGACTAAGATGTAATTAACTCTTTTTGGGCTTTTAAGCTGAGTTGGTTTATTCTTTAGTCGCATGTTTGTGTCCTTGTTCTTTTAGGTCTTCTTGGGAATTGTGTAAGGAGATGGTGTCGGAAAGCGCGTGGACTGAGATGGTAAGAGGGAGAGAAACGGGTCAAAAGAGTCTTTGGATAGAACCGTCGTCGTTTGTGTCATCGAACTGACCATTTGTCATTTGAAGGATGGAAGTGAAAGTGCGATGGCATTTGCTTGGAAGGAGCGTGGAAAAGGAAAGGGGAGTTTCTTCTTTTATTTACAACGTATTTATCCATTTTATTTTTATTTATTTTTTAAGTCACTACTGTTACTATTACAAATGTTTTGTAGAAGTTGTTCATACATATTAGAATGCGGCGCAAATTATGTTTTAAAAAATTTAAATTTTTTTATTAAAATTTAATATAATTTATATATTTTAAATCATCTTAATATGCTAATATTAAAAATAATTTTTAAAAAATAAAAAAATTATTAACATACATTTCAGCACGAAAAAATATTTAAAAAGTAATTTTTATCACATTGCCAAATATAATTACTTGGGTAGATTAATTTGTAAAATGCTTTTAAAAGTATTTTTATTTAAAATATATTAAAATAATATTTTTTATTTTTTTAAATTTATTTTTAATATCATTGAATTAAAATAATAAAAAATTAATTTAAAAAAAAATCATTTTTTTGTCTAATGGTGTTTTCCTTTCTTACTGTTGGGCAAGACGGCAAGCCAGTTTTGGTGACCTTCGAGACATAGTAAATATCGAAGGCCCGAGACATCTTTTAACTCCAAAGCTAACTTTAGTTAGTTGTTTAGTAGCTAGTTTATTCCGAACTAAACTCAAAAAATACAATGTGCTGCCTTTGATTTTTCATATGAATAGAGCAATCTTAGGTTGAGAATTAGGAAATAATCCTAGGATGCACGTAATAGCAAGAGCACGTTTAATATATCTAAACTAGTAGAGAACGTTTATTTTCTAGAAGTGGTCACTTTCTAAATTTTTTTGTATTTGTTTATCATTAGAAAAATTGATCAATGAAAAATATTTTTCGGTCAACAGAAAATACTTTTCAATCAAAAAAAGATTTGGCTTAGTTTTCAGGAAAGTGTTTTCCTTTTATTTTAGATGAAAAACACTTTCCGGAAGTTGTAAAAATTTTAGAAATGTCATATTATTTACTGATTATATCAAATTTGGTCCTTAAACTTTTGATTGCTATATATATATATATTGTTTTGAATATTTTTTTTTCAATTTCATCCCTTAGAATTTAATTTTTATATTAATTTTGGTCCTCATTTTTATTTTGATTTTCCTTTATCAATTTTTAATTGAAATTTTTTATATATCAAATTTGATCCTCTTTTTTTTATTGCTACTTATTTTATTTGAAATAATTTATGAAATGTTAATTATTATTATTTTATTTTCTTCATCTTTCAATTATTTTATTTTTTATTTGATCTCTATTATTTTGATTATTATTTATTTTATTTGAGATAATTTATGAAATGATATTTTTTTTCAATTTCATTCTCATTCAACTTTTTAATTTGTAAGATTTGTTCCT
>Ga0325404_1005587_pt1 | contig 13217 bp, 16 predicted proteins | sample PopdelMetagenome_18_FD_205664 | JGI IMG/M metagenome (GOLD analysis project Ga0325404, IMG submission 205664) | Populus deltoides microbial communities from Bellville, Georgia, United States - Xylem-Control-R1 | ecosystem: Host-associated > Plants > Phyllosphere > Stem > Wood/Secondary xylem... | reverse complement strand
AGTGTTTGATGGTTGAAGTTTGCACACAACATAAGGCAAGTTTGGGCTTGAAATAGATCATATGATATTCTTTTCTAGAATTGGAATAGAATTGATTTTTGGGGCAAATTTGGAGCACTTATTTGAATCAAGATTTTCTTCAATCTTCAACTAAATTTCTCTTCAATTCTTTGTTCCGAATTCCGACGTTGAATTTTCTGAAATAATTCATTTAAGCTCCAAAAACCTATCGAAACATTAAAAGAAACTTCATTACTAAAATGCACATCAATTATTATAAAAAACCCAAATAAAAACGATAAATACATATGTAAAATAAGAGACTTAATGATACTTTTGATGCACAATCAGGCAGCAACACAAATTTTCCAAATCAGATTTTTCCTAGTTTATTTAAGACTTCTTAAGGGTGACAAATCTGATTCTAGCATATTTAGCATGATAATTTTTGGATTTTTATCATTTTTATTATTTCTTCTTAGTTTTTGGGTTATTATTACTTATTTGGGTCAATTCTAAGTGGATTTCATATAAGTCCACCTAAGGGGGGTCCATTAGGGTTTCTTTAAGTCTAGAATCAATATAAATAACGGCATAACCAAACATGTAAGGTTACGCTATTTTCAGATCAATAAACTTCTTTACTGCACTTATTGTATGTTGGTGGGATAATCTCCTTTCCTTGGTTCTCTAAAGAATTGAAAATGACTTATCGAAAAACAATTGTCTTCGTGGCGTCATCCTTATACTTCTCATTCACGAATCAATATTCATTGAGTGGGTTTTCGTTTCCAATAGTGCTGGTGCCTAGGTAAAAGTTATCTTTGTATTACACTCCTATCAAACCTGATTTACTTGGTTTTTCTGGGAATTGATGTATTTGCGTGTGGGTTGCATGACCACGTGATCACGAGGTTCACAACACAATGCTTATAAAGTTGATTTGCTAGGTGAGTATGATGTTAGTGCTACCTTTAATGTTTCTAATCTTACTCTGTTTGATGGAGGTGATGGTTCAGGGTCAAATCCTTCTGAAAAGATAGGGGATGATGAGGATCAGCCCAATACCAAGCGTAATCATGCCACCTACCCATTAGAGGTACCAATTGGGCTAATTACAAGAGTTAGGGCCAAGAAGCTTAAAGAAGCATAAAATGAGCTTGTTCAGAACATATGGAGCAAAATGGACCTAGAGGGGTTTGGGATATTTAAAGAGTCTCGCCTTTAATTTATCCACTTCAGGTCCAAGAAGAGCCCAATTGGTGTGGAACAAGGGGCTCATGTGTCCGGCCCAATACCAGCCTTGTTAGGCTTTTATTTTTCCTAATGCTACAAGGATAGAAAGTCAACAATTTATTCTTCTAATTAAGTAAAGAATTTGGCCAGATCTTATTCCTAAAGAGGAGAGGATTATTTAATGATTTTCCTAACTTAGAAAGGAAAGTAATTAAATCAGCAACAAAAGAGAAAATTTGTTTTCTTAGTTGTCCAAGTTAAATAAGGAAATGCAAGCAAATCAAGGACATCAAAGGGGGCATTAACACAAATTTTCCAAATTAGATTTCTCCTAGTTTATTTGGGACTTCTTAAGAGTGACAAATTTGATTCTAGCATATTTAGGATGGTAATTATCAGATTTTCATTATTTTCATTATTTTCTTCTTAGTCTTTGAGTTATTATTTCTTATTTGAGTCAATTGTAAGTGGGCTTCATATAAGTCCACCTAAAAGGGGTCCATTAGGGTTTTTTTAAGTCTAGACTCAATATAAATAAAGACATAACCAAACATGTAAGGTTACGCAATATTGAGATTAATAAAACTTCTTTACTGCACTTTGTGTGTGTGTGTGTGTGTTGGTGAGATAATCTCCTTTCCTTGGTTCTCTAAAGAACTAAAAACGACTTATGTAAGAACAATTGGCTTCGTGGTGTCATCCTTATACTTCTCGCTCGCGAATCAATATCCGTTGGATAGGGGGTTTTCCATTTTCAATAGTGTTGGTGCCTAAGTACGAGTTATCTTTGTGTCACACTCTTATCAAATCTAATTTACTTGGCTTTCTAGGAATTGATGTCTTTGCGTGTGGGTTGCGTGACCACGTGATCACGAGGTTCACATCACTTCTTCTATGAGGTTAGATAAAGAATGTGAAGATGAACGAATTGCAAAGATTTATAAAGAAACAAATAAAGAACGTGAAGAAGGGAGAGCTTCAGTTCAGCATCAAAAGGATGAAAAACTGAAAAATGCGGTAGTGATTATCTTTCAAAAATATATATACTCTCAAGTACAAATGGTAAGACGTGCTTTTTGAAATTATTATCGGTTTCTACTTTCATACAATGTTGTTAGAGGCAAGTTTGTGCTAGAAAACAACTTCAAAGACTTCAACAAAAGGCTAAAGAATTGTCCATTAAACCTATTGGTGATTTGAGGACAAATCTCTTGAGGAGAGAGGGAATGATACGATTCAAGGTTAGATTTGGATTTTGGCATAAAATTTCCTATCGCCTGGTTTTACGCTATTGAGCATAACTCCAAATCAAATCGTTGAAACTTTGCAAAGAAGATTCTAAAGGCTGTATGAATTTTGTTATTTACTTCCCTTTTGACTTATGGACTTTCTATATAAAATAGACTTGTTTCGATCAGGGTTTGGGTTTACTAGTGTAGATTTTAAGTTTTATAAGTAGGTCAATTCATCCTGTAAGGGTAGATCCATTAGGGTTAACACTTAAACTCTTGTAAGTTAAATTTTGATGGCCATTGATGAATAACACTTCGCAGGGTCATTCGATTTCATCCTAATAGCGTTGGTGTCTTGGGAAGGTTTCCATTGCGCCACTCTCCTATTAGACCTATTTCAGCTTTTCAGAATTAGATCTCAATATTTATTATGGGTTGCGTGACCACGAGATTTCAATCAATTTGTTTTCAATCAGTTATGGTCTAAACAAGAGTCAAATTTTCAAGTTCGAGTTTAAATCAATGTTCATCCTGTCATGAACTTATTATTGTGGTGTTTTCTTCTTCTTCTTCCTATTTGTGTCATGTATTCAGCAAGGAAGAGGGAATGGAAAAGGATTCCTGCTAGTTCTTTGCGTCAATTGCTTGTTCGTGAAGCACATGGGGGTGGTTTAATGGGTCACTTTAGGATTGCAAAAACCTTGGATGTATTGCATGAGCATTTCTATTGGCCAAAGATGAAAAGAGATGTGCAATGAATTTGTGAACAGTGCATTGCTTGTAGAAAGGCAAAATCTAGAGTACAACCGCATGGCCTATATACACCATTACCTGTGCCTACTGAACCTTGGGTAGATATCTCTATGGACTTTGTTTTAGGTTTACCTAGGTCAAAGAAAGGTCGAGACTGTATTTTTGTTGTGGTTGATAGGTTTTCTAAAATGGTGCATTTCATTGCATGCAATAAAAGGGATGATGCATCTCATATCGCAGACTTGTTTTTTAGGGAGACTGTACATTTGCATGGCATTCCTAAGAGTATAGTGTTAGATCGTGATGTTAAGTTTCTTAGTTACTTTTGGAAGACCATATGGGGAAAATTGGGAACTAAACTCTTATTTTCGACAACATGTCATCCTCAAACAGATGGAGAAAATGAGGTAGTGAATAGAACATTATCCCAACTTTTGAGTGCTATAATTCAAAAGAATTTAAAGAGTTGGGAAGAATGTTTGCCTTTTGTTGAGTTTGCTTATAATAGAACTGTGCATTCAACCACTGTTTTTTCTCCATTTGAAATTGTTTGTGGTTTTAATTCACTGACTCTTATGGACTTAATTCCTTTGCCTTTTGAAGAAAAGGTAAGTTTAGATGGTGAAAAGAAGGCAAAGATGGTGAGAGAACTCCATGAGTGGGTTTTCTCTATTGACTACAAATAGAGAAAAAAAACAGACTTTAGGCTTCTAAAGCAAATAAGGGACGTAAACTGGTTGTTTTCCAATCCGGTGATTGGGTTTGGGTGCACATACGTAAGGAACGATTCCTAACCAAAGAAAATCAAAATTACAGCCTCGTGGTGATGGTCCATTTCAGGTTTTAGAGAGAATCAATAACAACGCATACAAAATTAACCTTCTAGGTAAGTATGGTGTTAGTGCTACCTTTAATGTTGCTGATCTTACATTGTTTGACATAGATTTTGATTTGAGGTCGAATCCTTTCGAGGAGAGAGGGGATGATGTGGACTAGCCCAGAAACACCAGCAAGGACCCATTACATGTTCCAAATGGTCCAATGACTCGATCCAAGACAAAAGCATTGAAAGAGGCATTGAATGCATTGGTTTTGAATGTTTCAACCAAGTCAGAATTGAAAGGTCCATTAGAGTATCAAGAGGAAACTCTAGTACATCTTATCCATGTGCAAGAGGGGTCCAATACAACCTTATTTGGCCCATGAGGTGAGGACAGCAAAGGAAACAAAAGAATCCTACTACAACTTGGAAACAACATGGGTGGCTACCTTTTACTTTCGTTTCTAGGATTCAGGGGTTGCATGGAAGGCTATAAATAAGCCTTGAATCAGTTCTGTAATATTTTACTCCCTTCTCTTCTTTTCATGACAGAACATGGATTTAATATTAGGAGCTTTGTTTTATTTTGTTAGCTACACCCCAAGGCTTGTTTGGGCTTAATTAATACTTTATTTCAGTTAGGATCCAAGGCTTGTTTGGATTAAGTTATGGGCTTTTCAGTTTAGGGTTTTGGGTTAATTTTGAGTAGACCTCATTTAAGTCACGTAAGCCAAAATTTCGGCATCGTTGATGATAATTACTTCTGAATTTTTCAGTTTTAATGTGTGAGCGTGATTCTTGCATTCTTCAGTTCTTGAACGAACTGAATCTGACTTATCAAAGATTAACTGGCTTTGTGGCGTCATTCTACTCAATCCAATAGTGTTGGTGCCTTGGGGCAGGTTTTCATTGTGTCACACTCCTATCATACCTATTTCGGCTTTCCGGGATTAGATCTCAATCTTGATTGTGAGTTGCGTGACCACGTCATCACGAGGTTCGCATCACTTTTGTTTTTTTTTTTGAAACCATGATTCCCTAATTTCCTTTCCTCTAGCAAACTCTTCCCCTTCCTCCCTCTCTGTCTCTTTTCCTTATCTCTAATGGAGACCTTTTGATCACATGGTCAAGCAACCAATAACGAGATGATACAATTCCCGAAAAGCCAAGAAGGTTTGATAGGAGTGTGACATAATAGAAACTTACCTCAAGGCATTAACACTATTGAAATAAAAAACACCGATATGATCTAGGCAAGGTCAAATTCGGATTTTGATGTAAAATGTGCAACTATCTAGTTTTACGGCAACAATCATAATTCTCAATAAGACCGTTAGATCAAGCTGAAATTTTACGTGGAGTCTCCTGACATGTTCTCCTAAATTGTACTTGGATTATAATTTCAGGTCAATCAGAGTTCGGAAACACGGGTCTACAAAGGTTGTATGGATTTTGTTATTTACTTCTTTTTGACTTGTGGACTTTCTATTTGGCTAGGATTCTTTTCCTAAAAGGATGTGGCAGCTTAATGAGCTGCAATATAATTTCCAAGTGTGGCAAGGATTCATAATTATTTCAGAATCCTTTTCTTACAAGGATTCCATATTCATCCTAGTTACAAAAAGGAAAGAAGACTTCGGAATAAATTCTACCTTCAGATCAGATTTCCTAGTCTATTTGGGACTTTTTAATGGTGACAAATCTGATTCTAGCATATTTAGGATGGTAAGTTTTGGATTTTTATTATTTTCTTCTTAGTCTTTGGGTTATTATTACTTATTTAGGTCAATTGTAAGTGGGCTTCATCTAAGTCCACCTAAAGGGGGGTCCATTAGGGTTTGTTTAAGTCTAGAGTTAGTATAAATAAAGGCATAACCAAACATTTAAGTTAGACAATTCAGATTAATAAAACTTCTTGTTTGCTGCACTTTATGTGTGTGTGTGTGTGTTGGTGAGATAATCTCCCTTCCATGGTTCTCTAAAGAATTGAAAAACAACTTATCGAAGAACAACTCTCTTCGTGATGTCATCCTTATACTTCTCGTTCGCGAATCAATATTCGTTGGGTGGGGGTCTCCTTTTTCAATAGTGCTGGTGCCTAGGTACAAATTATCTTTGTGTCACACTCCTATCAAACCTGATTTACTTGCCTTTCCGGGAATTGATGTCTTTGTGTGTGGATTGCATGACCATGTCGTTCTCTCTCCCTTGTTGAATACATGACTAAAATAGGAAAAATATAAAAAGACAGACACAACAAGAATATAGTTTACGACAGGTGAATCTTGCTCTATTCTGTACAAGCTCATTTAATGCCTCTTTAAGCTTCTTTGCCTAGCTTTTGTAATTGGTCCAATTGACACCTCCAATGGGTCGTTGTCATGATTATGCTTGGTGTTGATCTAATCCTTAACATCCCCTCTCTCTTCAAAATGATTCAACCTCGAAACATCACTTACATCAAATAGAGTAAGATCATAAACATTAAAGGTAGCTGGTGAATCAACTTTATAAGCACTGTCATTTATCCTTTCAAGGATCTGAAATGGCCCATCTCCTCATGGTTGTAGCTTTTATTTTCTATGGGTCGAAAATCACTCCTTGCGCGTATGCACCCAAACCCAATCGCCAGGCTGAAAGACCATGTTTGCACCCTTTACTGACTTTGTTTTCCTACAAGTTATGCATTTATCACATATGATGCAAACCTCGTGATCATGTGGTCACGCAACCCACAATCAAGATTGAGATCTAATCCCGGAAAGCTGAAATAGGTCTGATAGGAGCGTGACACAATGGAAACGTGCCCTAAGACACCAACACTATTGGATTGAGTAGAATGACGCCACGAAGCCAGTTAATCTTTGACAAGTCAGATTCAGTTCGTTCAAGAACTGAAGAATGCAAGAATCATTCTCACACGTTAAAACTGAAAAATTCAAAAGTAATTATCATCAAAGCTGTCAAAATTTAGGTTACATATGTTTAAATAGTTCTTACAAGAAACCCTAATGGATCTACCCTTGTGGGCTGAACCATAGGTATTAAACCCGGCTCGGGGGTCGGGTCTCGGGTTTCATGGGTCGACCCGGGTCTACTCGGCTCAACATAGAAAAATTAAAAAAATTAAAGTTTTAATATTTTATATATACCAATGAGTTTCAAATCCCATATTGAAAAAAGATAACTTTTTTCTTGGGAACATAGAGTATATATATTAATGTGTTTCAAATCCCACATTGAAAAAACCTAACTTTTTTCTTAGGAACATAAAGTATATATACTAATGAGTTTCAAATCCCACATTGAAAAATATATAGTTCTTTTTTCTTGTGAACATAGAGTATATATATACTAATGAGGAACATAGTGTATATACGAATGAGTTTCAAATCCCACATTCGAAAAAAAATTCAGGTCTTGGCCGGGTCTTACCCCGGTCGCCCGGGTCACGGGTTGACCAGGTTTGACCGGGTTGTTGCACTAACCGGTCTTTTGACAAACCCGGACCGGTCTAGCCCCATGGTCTGCCGGGACTTGGGTCACCCCGCCTGGCCGGTCCGGGTTTAATAACACTTGGCTGAACTGACCCCCATACAAAACTGATCCAAAAATCCTAAACTGAAAAGCCCATAACCTGATCCAAACAAGCCTTGGATTCTAGCTCAAAACAAAGTTTTAATTGAGCCCAAACATGAAAAAAAAATTATGAAAATAACTAATGCATCATTATTTACCACTAGCCCTTCTTTCTTTTTGTAGCTAGGATGAATAAGGAATCCTTATAAGAAAGGATTCTGAAACATTAATGAATCCTTGCCACCCTTGGAGATTATATTGCAGCTCATTAAAGATCCTTGTGGAACTAGAAAATTCCCAAAACCAGCTACCACATCCTTGTAGGAAAAGAATCTTTACCAAATAGGAGTCCACAAGTCAAATGGAAGTAAATAACAAAATTCATACAACCTCTGTTGACCAGTATTGTGGTGCCTTCCCAAACTCCGATTGACTTGAAATTTTAACCCATAGTAGGACAACATGTCTGGATAGTCCACTTAAATGTTTAGCCCGATCCAACGGTCGGATTGAGAATTATAATTGTTGTCGTAAACCTGTACTATGCGCATTTTATGCCAAAATCCAAATCTGACCTTACTTGGATCGTATCACAAGGCTAAACTATATCATTCCCTCCATCTTCAAGAAGATTCGCCCTCGAATCTTGAATAGGATTAGTAGCGACTTCAGTAGCCTCTTGTTTAAGCCTTTGAAATTCCCTTATTGCGAACATCTTTCTCCAACAACACTGTATAAAAGTAGTGACTGGCAAGAATTTCACATAAGCACGCCGTACTAACCACTTGCGTACATAATTTTGAATGATAACCACATTGGCTCTCCTTCGTCTTTCATTCTTTTGGTGTTGTACCTCTTTTTCCCATGAAGCTTGAAGATCATAGAATAATCTTCTACACATATCAACTTCTCGTTCTAAAACCCCCAAGCCATGGCTTAGTTTTTCGCATCGTTGATCTACAATCCTCCTCTGTTCCCTCTCCCTTGGTGAATACATGACATAAATAGGGGGAAAAAACAAGAAGAAGACAAAGACAAGAATAGAGTTTATAAGAGGAAGAACACTAATTTAAACTCGAGATTACAAATCTGACTTTTGTTTGGACTAGAATTGATCGAAAACAAACAAATATGAAATTGATGAGAATGACTCAAAAAACGCCCAAATATCCCAAATATGATGACAATATACTGGAAGGAACAAAATCAACAAAAACAAAACAAGTTTTGAAAGACAACGCAAAACAAACCGTTATAGCAAGACAAAACCTGATCTTGGAAACAAAAGAAAACACAATCCAAAATAACTTCGAATTTAATATATAATATTAGGATACCAAGAAAACAACAAATCTCATTCTATTATCTCTAGGTACTGAAAGCCCTTGTATGATCAGTTTGCGGCAAAATTGAACCTCCGGTTAAAACCTCAAGAAGCCAATATCAAAATAAGTTGAAATTTAATATATGGTGCGATCTCTTCCCCCAATACACAGAATATGAAGTTTCAATTGATTCAAAGGTCGTTTGCTTATGGTTCACTAAAAGTAGTGTTTCTGCGGCAAAATTGAACCTTGAACTAAAATCTCAAGAAAACAAATCTGAATAAGCCCAAATTTGACGTATGATGCAACCTCACCCCCAATAGACTGAATATGAAATTTCAACGGATTCCGAGGTGGTTTGCTTATGGTTCATGATGCGAACCTCATGATCACGTGGTCACGGAAAGACACCAATTCTCGGAAAGCCAAGTAAATTAGGTTTGATAGGAGTGTAACATAAAGATAACTTGTACCTAGGCACCAGCACCATTGAAAATGGAAACCCCCACCCAACAAATATTGATTCACGAACAACAAGTATAAGGATAACGCCACGAAGACAGTTGTTCTTCAATAAGTCATTTTTCAGTTCATTAGAGAACCATGGAAGGGAGATTATCTCACCAACACACACACACAAAGTGCAGCAAACAAGAAGTTTTATTAATCTGAATTGTCTAACTTACATGTCTGGTTATGCCTTTATTTATACTAACTCTATACTTAAACAAACCCTAATGGACCCCCCTTAGGTGGACTTATATGAAGCCCACCTACAATTGACCCAAATAAGTAAGAATAACCCAAAGACTAAGAAGAAAATAATAAAAATCCAAAAATTACCATCCTAAATATGCTAGAATCAGATTTCTCACCATTAAGAAGTGCAAATAGACTAGAAAATTTGATCTGAAGGTAGAATTTATTCTGAAGTCTTCTTTCCTTTTTGTAGATAGGATGAATAAGGAATCTTTGTAAGGAAAGAATTCTGAAATAATTATGAATCCTTGCCACACTTGGAAACTATATTGCAGCCCATTAAAGATCTTTGTAGAATTAGTAAATTTCCAAAATAAGCTGCCACATCCTTTTAGGAAAAGAATCCTAAGCAAATAGGAAGTCCACAAGTCAAAAGAAAGTAAATAACAAAATTCATATAGCCTTTGTTGACCCATATTGAGATGCCTTCCCAAACTCTAATTGACTTGAAAGTTTAACCCAAAGTAGGAAAATATATCAGGAGACTCCACGTAAAATTTCAGCCCGATCCAACTGTCGGATTGAGAATTCTAAATGTTGCCGTAAAACTGGATAGATGCATTTTTTACGTCAAAATCCGAATTTGACCTTGCCTGGATCGTATGGGTTCACCAAGAGTTGTGTTTTGTTTCAAAAATTGAATGATCCTTCAAATTTCAACTTATCCCTCTCTCTCTCTCTTTCTTTGTTTTTTCTTTTTAATATACTGATATGATTAGAGACAGTAGTAACAAGATGAAATATAACCTTTTTTTTTTCCTCAGATGATGCAGACACGAAGAACAAGAAAATGGACGCAAACACTGAAAAACTTAAAGGAACACTAAAAAAAATAAAAATAACAGAAGGATATGACCTTGTTTCGGAGCCTAGCTCTGATACCACCTGATGCGAACCCCGGGATCACATGGTCACGCAACCCACAATCAATATTGAAATCTGATCCAGGAAAACCGAAATAGGTCTTATAGGAGTGTGACATAATGGAAACCTGCCTCAAGGCACCAACACTATTGGATTGAGTAGAATGACGCCACAAAATTAGTTAATCTTAAATAAGTCAGATTTAGTTCGTTCAAGAATTGAAGAATGTAAGAATCACTCTCACACGTGAAAACTGAAAAATTCAAAAGTAATTATCATCATGTCTGGAGAGTCTACATAAACTTTTAGCCCGATCCAACGGTCGGATTGAGAATTATGATTGTTGCCGTAAACCTGGACTGTTGCGCTTTTTATGCCAAAATCCGAATTTGACCTAACTTGGGTTGTATCACATGGCTGAACCGTATCAACATATGCATTGCACATCTTTTTTCATTTTCAATAAAAATGCTTATGCAACACATCCAAAGTCTTAACAACACCAAAATACCTAATTAACCCGCCCCCATGTGCTTCACGTACAAGCGATTCGCGCATAAAACTTAATGGAACACACAAACGACTCTCTTTAAACAAATATCCATCAAATCTATACAACTTCCTAAAAGCCGAAGTTTCGCAAGCATTGTAAACATTAGCAAAATCACCATCATCCTTGTACAATTCTTTTGTGTTCAAATCCTATAAACCTAGCATTCAAAGTAGAAAAAAGAACATACCTGCACAAAAGTGCATCAACCACAATATTTTCTTTTCCTTGCTTATACTTGATCATATACGGAAAGGTTTCAATAAATTCAACCCATTTAGCATTTCTGCTACTCAACTTACCTTGCCTTTTCAAGTGCTTCAATGATTCATGATCTGAATGTATCACAAATTCCTTAGGCCATAGGTGATGCTGCCACGTCTCTAAATTTTATACCAAGGTATAGAGCTCCTTGTCATATATGTAGGGGAATTCAAGGCTGTCGCATTAAGTTTTTCGCTGAAATACACAATGGGTCTCCTTACCTCACTTATCAATTTTGGTGTAGGCCAATCTCGGATGGCCTTAACTTTCTCCTCCTCGATCTCGATACATTGCGCAGTTACAACATAGTCAAGAAACACAATTTTCTCCATGTAAAAGGTACACCTCTTAAGATTAGCATACAATTGCTCACTTCGTAATACACTAATTACTTTACACAAATGATCAAGATTCTCATTTAAGTTTATTATATAATATACCCATATAGGAAATATTGTAGTCATACACTTGTATGCTAACCACCATGATTAGTACTTAAAAGTGTATTTTTATCAAAGTTTTATATTATTATTTTGCACTTGAAGTATCAAGTGCAGAATAATGATAACATAAAAATAATATAAGATACCTTTAATTTATGGTAAATGTTCATCTTAAATGCAGGCCTATCACATAAATGAAAGAATTGATTGATGAGTTAAAGTACTGAAATTGAAAGGACAAAGAGATGGCCAAACTTAGAAAAGAGATGTTGGTGCAGTCCAAACTGAAACATTGTTCGGTAATCATGTCATATCTGGAGCTGTAGATCTCGGATTTAGGTCTACTTTATATGGATGGAAAGGTAAGACATAGGCCTACAACTTTCATAGGGAGCCCAAGATTTAACAAGGTTGTTTTCAAGTCCAAATTGTAGCAACAACGAAGAAGTCTGAATCTGTCCTGCAGCCCAAACACTGTTCAGTGTTCAGCCCATATCTCGAGTTCTAGAAGTTCAAATGATCTCAAATTTTTTTCCTAGAAAAATGAGACAATTTTCTAGAACTTTCATGATTTAAGTCTGTTCAAATTATGACGTTATCAATGACGATTTTGGCAAACAAGAAGATAAGAATTGTCACCAAGTCAAGATGATGTGCATCATGGGAATTATAATCCATCTTGTAAAGCTAAAACTAATATGCAAGAGGATTCAGATGGTCCAATGACAAGAGCGAGAGCGAAACAACTACAAAGGGCCTTGATGTGTCAAATTGGAATGATTAAAGCTACGTCGGAGTTAAAAATTAGCAATCAGTTTGAAATTGGTTCAAGGATGTTTTGCCTACAATTGGAACTTGGATATTGGAAAAGCCCTTAATGGTTCTTTTGATGCTAGGCTACTTGAATTTGGGTTGATATGCAAATAAGTGAAGGAATTGATGTTGTTTATGGTCAGAACATCAAATGAATTTGAACCTGAATTTGAAGTCATCCATTGCATTTGAAAAGAAGACTAATCTAGGTGGATTTCAAGTTCAGAACATGTTCTTTCTAGATTGTCCAACCATGATTGCATTGGACTTTTGTGTAAGAAGATATGGTTGTTTTAATTTTGGTCTGTTTATGTTAGAAAGGTCAAAAAAGGTGTGCTAGTTAATTTGTCTAGGTTAGTTTGTCAAAGTCTATTTTTTGGGCTTGACTTCTGCCATGTTGAATTTTTCCTAACTTTGGAGGGATCTTCCAGTTACAAATATAGTATCAGAATATGTAATAAAGGACTTTTTGGCCAATATTTGAAACTTAATTCACAGAATTACGAGTTTTTCTTCCAAATTGATTTTCTGAAGAACCCTACCTGACTTATCACTCTTCAATCACAAAGAGTGTGGCGT
>Ga0325404_1005585_pt1 | contig 13219 bp, 7 predicted proteins | sample PopdelMetagenome_18_FD_205664 | JGI IMG/M metagenome (GOLD analysis project Ga0325404, IMG submission 205664) | Populus deltoides microbial communities from Bellville, Georgia, United States - Xylem-Control-R1 | ecosystem: Host-associated > Plants > Phyllosphere > Stem > Wood/Secondary xylem... | reverse complement strand
CCCAAAATATAATGGATTATATCCATTAATTCTTTTGGTAACTCAGACGAGTCTCCTAATTTTTAGGGACTGATGTCATTTTTAACGTGTCTTCTATTTTTAGGGACCGACGTTAATCATTAAAAAATTTACAAATAAACCCAAAACATAATCGCATTTGAATCAAATAAAAAAACACACAAGTAAGGGTAACCTTTCTTTTGAAAGGATGTTTTAAGGGTGGTGTCTACCTTCCCTTAATCATAACTAACCCCGTATCCAAATCTCTGGGACCAGTGTCTAATTTGGGATTTCTAGTTCCCTCAAATTACTAGATGGCGACTCCAATAAAATCTTTGTTTCCCCCAATTGAGAAAAAAACCCTTTTTGTTAAATAAACAAAAAAAAAGCGAGAGCCGTCGCCCGACGTCGTGTATCGACAACACCTTAGAGAAGTTGTGAGGGCCATGAAAGGAGCCCAGCCCCAAAGCTGATATGATGGCTGGATATAAATAGACAAGTGTATAGCCAATAAAGAGGCTATGATGAGTATAGAGACAAATGCAGGATTGACTTTCATGGATATTGCCCCCATGCTAAAGATCAATGAGCTAGAAGACATTTGCCTTGGACAATAAGTGGATGACTTGTGGAGCATTAAGACGCGACTGCTATGAAGGAGAAGAGGGCATGCACAGGTTCTAGGAACAAGTTGACTCTTGTTAAGGTGGTGAGCTCGGTAATGACATTGTAATACTCATAGTATGAAGATAGAGATGGATCAACCTTTAATGGGTTGTCCTCATGGTTAAAGGTGGAGAGCTACCTGAACTCTTGAGACTGAGAGCGGGAGACTCACGGAGAAGTAAGGAGTGGTTCCTAGGGTGGAACAGAGGGCAGACGCAACTCTAGGATGAGTAGACTCTTGGAAGAGTGGTGAGCTAGTGATCACATTGAAATACTCAATGACTGTCGCACTTGGAAATATCTGTTTGAGGGGGTGTTGTAAGCCTTGATGTAAGGCTTGATAAATCATTCCGGGCCAAGCATGGCTGATATGCTTGAAGGGGAATGCAGTGTTTCAGAGATAAGCGTTAACACTCTTCGGATGAGAAGTGACAAACCATCTGGTTGAAGTGATCATTTAGAGTGAGTAAAGGGGTGCTTGGGTGACTCTGGTGATTGAGAGGTTTGGCAAGTAGCTGTAAACTTAGCCACAAACGCTCTCAGAATGGTAAGCTTGGAAAAGCTGCAGAATGCAAGCATGTGCTGAAGAAGCAAGAGGACAATTGCCCACATAAATGGCAAAGGGGGTGATTGTTAGGATTGTTGCCATTAATGTACAGCAATCATCAATGGACAGCACCGTCTATTGACAAATGCAGCAGCTGGAGCTGGAGCTGCACCAACCATGTGCAAACTACCATTGTCAAAGAAGGCTGCTGGTGCAGCCACCATTGTTGAAGATAAGTTGGAGTTGGTGGCCACCATTGTTGACAAAAGAGCAAGAGGAGCTGCCATGGATGCCTATAAATAGAGGCATACGTTAGAGAGCAAAATGTGAGAGAGTTGAGAGAGAGTGTGCAGCCAAAGATGTGAGAAATATATGAGAGAGTGGGCTGCCATTGCAGCACTGAGAAGAGAGAAATAGAGTGAGGTTGAGAGTTGCTAAAGAGGGGATGATTCCTCCTCCTCTACTGTTGTAAATCTTGTTCTCTCCCTATATAATCAAATGGCTTCTCCTGTGGATGTAGGCGGTTTGCCGAACCACGTTAAATATTGTGTTAGTGTGCTTAGCCTCTAATGAGTAAATATCATAACATCACCGGTCGGAATTCCCTACATTGGACTCACAAAGATAGTAAAAAATTATACCGAGCTCTGCCCATTATTTTGGTTTGTTTCAAAAACTAGCTCGAAGATTACTATTATTTTATGAATTTTAATAAGATTAAATTTATATGAAATTCACATCAATAAAATAAAATTTGCTTATTCATTTCCTTATTTTTATCATTACAATTTTTTATTCGTTTATTTTTTGGACTGATACTACCAAAACAGGAAAAAAAAATGGAATTTTACAATAAAAAAAGATCTATGTACATGAAATTTAAACACACAAATAACGAAGCATCTATTCGGGGTTCGAAATAAAAAATTCGGAGTGGAAAAACACCAAAAATCGCTGGAAAACACCACAGGACCACGTGGCTCGCGTGCAGATCACGCGCTAGTCAGCTAAATTCGATGAACACGAACTGGCGTGCTCGTCACGTGCTTCATTAAGAAACCTGTAGGTAAAGAAAAACAATGGCGAAGGAATCAAATTGATTTGGGGATTTTTCTGTCTTGGACTTCATGGGAGTTGATCTCAGAGAGAGGTTAAAGCTTCAGGCGACACACGGTGGTCTATGGATGTTTGGGTCTGGGTTCTCTCGTGGATGGCAGGGTGTTGCAAAATAAATGAGAAGACCACCAATCAACGATGAATCCAGTGGGGATTCTAGATCAAATGAGGGCTTCACACTAGCCAACAATCAACTCAAGAACCTAATAGCTTAATTCATTCAAAATATGATGTGAGAGATTCACCCGAATCAAACTCCATCAATCACTCATCCTGGTGCCATGTTCCTTGCTTTCTTTCATTCTGTTACAACCCAATGTATATCAGTTCATTTTGCCCCAAGAAAAGAGGGAAAATAACTGACTTCGTCTTCTTATTCTTGTTTCTAGAGTCAAGTAAGCAAAACAGTGCGCAACACCAACAACCACACAGTGCACAAGGAAGAGTGAAACGATGCATAGCAAGTTAGTGAAACGGCGCGCATGGGCAGTTAACAAGCAAAAGACTGGCTTGCAACGGTCATTTTATTTTAAATTCAAGCTACCAACGTCTTCTTCTTCTCCTGTTACTCTTGACAATCCCCCCCCACGAAAGATTCCTTGTCGTCAAGGTTCAGCCATGGAAAACGTAATGCCAGTTCATCCGCGAACTCCCAGGTGGCATCGGCTGGTGGTAAGCCTTTCCATTGCACTAGAAACTGAGTAGTAGCTCTGTTTTTCTTTCTTGCAATGTGCATGTCTAATATGTCTTGTGGTTGCAGGTCAGGTGTTCGATGCAAAACAGGTTGGGTAGTTTGCACAGGGTGGTTTCCCGGGTGCATCTTAAGCTGAGATATATGGAAGGCAGGGTGGATCTCTGCTGAAGGTGGTAATTCCAGCTTGTAGGCGACGTTTCCAATCTTTTCTATAATCTGGTATGGCCCAAAAAACTTAGCAACTAATTTTTGAGATGATGTGCGAATAGTTGATTGTTGTCGGTAGGGCTGTAGCTTCAAGTGGACATAATCACCTCTTGAAAAATGTCTTTCACTTTTCTTTCTATTGGCCCTTTTAATCATGTCCTTCCTTCTGGTTAGTGCTTCACCAACTGATTCTACTATGGAATCCTTAGAAAAATAGAGAATGTGTATAGGAGGAGGGAAACCATAAGGTACCTCATAGGGTGTCAATTTGGTAGCAGAATGAAAGTTGGTATTGCACCATCATTCTGCTAAAGATAGCCGTCTCACCCACAGACTTGGACACTCTCATATCATACATCTAAGATAATTTTCAATGCATTTGTTGACTATCTCTGTTTGCCATTAGTTTGTGGATGATATGCAGTAGAATAGAGTAGGTTGACCCATTAAATGCTGAACATATCCTTCCAGAATTTGCTCAAAAACACTGGATCCCTATCACTAACTATTGATGCTGGTAATCCATGTAGTTTGTACACATTGTCCATAAACACCTTAGCAACACTAGGAGCAGTATAGGGGTGACTTAGGGCCAGACAATGTACATATTTGCTGAACTGATCGACTACTACCATTATGACCTTTTTTCCTTCAGATTTAGGTAGCCCTTCTATAAAATCCATACTAATATCAATGAAGTGGCATAGGGAATAGGTAGGGGCTATAACAGTCCAGGGGTGACCACATTTCCATACTTGTTCCTTTGACAGATTGAACACTCACGCACAAATTTTCTAATATGCTTCTGTTGTCCTTTCCAATAATACAACCCTCCTACTTTTTTAGCAATACCTGTTACCCCAAAATATCCCCCCACAGCTGAACTATGACACATGGATATAAACTTATTTTCCAACCACTACCTTCCCTTTTCTATTGAGATGATTATTAACCCAAGTATAGTGAGGATGAGAATCTGATGATACCTGTAAACCTTGAATGATGGCCTGTATAAAGGGGTCATTCTCCTATGACTTCCTGATTTCTTCCATAATGCTGGTGGAAATTATAGACACAGTCAAAGCATAAAGGTCATTGCTAGATATTCTAGAGAGGACATCTACTACCACATTCTCTCTTCCTTTTCTGTATTCTATCTCATAATCACATCCCAAAAGCTTGACAAGCCATAGGTGTTGAGCTGGAGCAGCCACTTTCTGATGCAAAAGATACTTAAGACTTATATGATATGTGCAAATTTTGAAGTGTCTTCCCCACAAATAATGCTTCCATTTAGTGACTGACTACATGCATGATAGCCATCATCTCCCTCTCATAGACAGACATTGCTTGTTGTTTTGGCTCCAAGGACTTACTAATAAAAGCAATAAAATGTCCTTCTTGCATAAGTACTGCCCCTACTCCCAACAATGAGGCATATGTTTCTACCACAAACAATTTGTTCAAATTAGGTAGAGCCAACACTGGTTCATTAGTCAGTAATTACTTCAGTTGGTTAAATGCCCTAGTAGCTTCATCATTCCATGCAACTGCATCCTTCTTTAGTAACTATGTCAGGGGCTTGCAGATGGCCATATACCCTTTAATAAATCTCCTGTAATACCCTTTAAGTCCTAGGAACCCTCTCAACTGATTCAAGTTCTTAGGCAGTGGCCAATCAACAATAGCTTGCACCTTGTGAAGATCAGTAACAACTCCCTATTTAGAAATAATGTGACCTAGGTATTCCATCTGCTCACTACAGAAGTTACATTTACTAGCTTTGGCAACTCGTTGATGTTTCCTTAGTAATTCAAATACAATTCTTACGTGTTTATAAAGATTAGTAAGAGTAAGGCTGTATACCAGAATATCATTAAAAAAAAAAAACACTAAGATAAACTTTCTTAGATACTCCCTGAAAACCTCATTCATCAAACTCTGAAAAGTAGATGGGGCATTAGTCAACCCAAAGGGCACAACCAGGAACTCATAGTGGCCACTGTGAGTCCTGAAAGCTGTCTTGAATTCCTCTCCAGGTGCCATTCTGATCTGGTGGTAACCAGACCTGAGATCAATCTTAGAAAACACAGTTGCTCCCACTAATTCTTCTTACAATTCATCTACCATTGAAATAGGATACTTGTCCTTGACAATGAGCTTGTTCAGGTGATGCAAGTTCGAGTATTCCAAGTGACAGAACTCAAGTCCAAAGCAAACAGAAGGCCATAACAACTGACAGGGATCAAGCTAATTCAAGTAATCCAAAGCAAACAGAAGGCCATAACAACTGACAGGGATCAAGCTAATTCAAGTAAAGGAATACATTCTATAGAGGCTACGATTCCAGTGTTACACGTGGGCAAAAAGGGAAGTTACAATTAATAACTGAAGATCATCTCATACTTCCAAGTGGCAGAAGCAGTTATTGTAACTGTCATTGTTCTTATCTTAGGTAGTTATTTAGTATTAACTGTAATATGTATTTCTATTTAATGTAGAATGTTTGTTTGAATTGGTAGATTGAAATACAGTTCTTGTCTTTGGTGTGATTCCAAAATGAGAGTGATTCTCTTGAGTGGTGTGAGGCTACTTGTTCTATCTTTCCTGTAATCTTCATTTTCTGCAATAAAATATCAGCTTTCTTTCTCTTTGTCAATTCTTTCTTCAGTTATCTTTGGTTGGAACCGAATTTAGTGAATATTGGTTCTGTCTTGATATCGTTTGGCATTAATTGGTATCAGAGCCTGGTTTCGATTTCTGTTCTCCCATGCCTGGAACCCGTAGTGGTAATTCATATAATCCCAATCAGGGATTACGGGATCCTGGTCCTTCCCAATCTCATCCCTCTCAACAAACACTTCCACACACTGATCCTTTACAACAAACAACCCCACAGAACCCATTGAACTCTCCTCAACCAATACCTTTTCCACCAAATATTCCCCAGACATCCCTGCAGAACCCCCCATCCAACACCTTTACAAAATGAACCTGTTTCCCTGTTACACCAGTTACAACATCAAATGGAGTTAGTTACCAGTACCTTGGGAACAATTGTTGGACGTCTGGAGCATATTGAAGAGAGAAGTAATAATGTTGATAACAGAAGGGGCAGAGTTAATCAAGGAGGCAATGTAGGAGGCAATGTAGCAATAGATGCAGAAGAAGTAGGAGAACATGTGGGCGATTATAGAAACAGAGATGGCAGGGTCTTTGATGAACTTTCTAGAGGAATAAGAGTAGATGTGTCTGATTTTACAGGGAGACAAGATCTTGATGTTTTTCAAGATTGGTTGGTGTCTTTAGAAGACTATTTTGAATGGTTTTCAGTACCTGAAAATCGGAAGGTCAGATTTGTTAAATTAAAATTAAAAGGGGCTGCTCGTGCATGGTGGGGAAATGTAGAAGAACAACTTAGTCAAACACACCAACCTCCTATTCAGGATTGGATAGAGATGAAGGCTCGTATGGAGACTAAATATCTTCCTGCCAATTATGAACAATTGGTATATGAAGATATCCTTCGCTGGATGCAGGGTATGCATATGACAATAGACCAATATACTGAAAAATTCCACGATTTATCAGTAAGGAGCCAAGTCATGGAAACCGATCAACAAACCCTTGCCAGGTATTTGAGAGGACTGCGTGTTGATATTAGAAGAGATATGTTTACTGCCAAATTGTTTTCTGTAGATGAAGCGTACCAGTTGGCTCTACAGTTGGAGAAACAACAAACAATTACTAAAAGCCATTTGACAAGAGATTGGCGGGGCACTTCCAGAACAACATCCTTACAGACTAATGATCGCGGAATTGTGAATGCTGTCAAAAATGCACCTCCATATGGAGATCAGAGGAAGTCTAGTACCAATGCAGCAGGACCACAGTGCTACAAATGCAAGGGCCATGGACATTTTGCAGCAGTATGTCCTACAAAAGAAAGAAAGGTAATGCTTGCTTCTGAAATGATTTCAGAAACAATTCCTGAGTCCTCAACTGGAGATCAAGAAATTGGGGAAACAGAAATTGCAGAGTTTGAAGAAGAAAGGTTGCAAGCTTCTGAACTACCTTTGTGTGTAGTCCACCGGATGTTATCCAGTCAGGCAACACCTGCAGCACACTTAGAGAACGAATGGAGGAGGACCAATATATTTCATACCAGGGTAGCATGCAAGGGCAAAGCACTGAACGTGATTCTTGACAACGGAAGTGGCCTTAATGTAATTTCCACCGAAGCTGCGGAGAAGTTACACCTACCGACAGAAGAACACCCTACTCCATACAACGTTAGTTGGATCCATGATAAACATCCTGTTAAAGTCCAAAACCGCTGCCTACTTTCATTTTCTTTGGGGGATCATTTTCAAGAGGAAGTTTGGTGTGATATACTTCCCATGACAGTCTGTCATGTTCTTCTAGGCCGACCATGGATGTATGACAGAAAGGTGAGTTATGATAGGTTTCACAACACTTATTCGTTGATATTCAAGAATAAGAAGTTGGTCTTGGAACCGCTCCCTATCATGGAATTCCCACAGAAGCCAACAATGATTTTATCCCCTCAAAAATTTCAACGGGCACTACTTGATAGTCAAGTTGTGTTTATGCTGGTTAGCAGGATAATAGATGCAGGACGGGAGACTGGAAAGGAATGCTTACCAACGACTCTTCAACATCTTCTACAACAATTTAAAGATGTTTTTCCCGAAGAGCTTCCCTCACAATTACCTCCTTTACGTGATGTTCAACATGCCATTGATCTGGTACCAGGTTCCTCCTTGCCAAACTTGCCACATTACCGTATGAGCCCAGCAGAGCATAAGGAGTTACAACGGCAAGTGCAGGAATTGGAGCAGAAGGGTTTTATTAGAGAAAGCCTTAGTCCTTGTGCTGTACCAGCCCTTCTCATTCCAAAAAAAGATGGTAGCTGGAGGATGTGTATTGATAGCAGAGCAGTGAACAAGATAACTGTCAAGTATTGCTTTCCAATCCCACAATTGGACGATCTGCTGGATCAATTGGGACAAGCCAACATCTTCTCCAAACTGGATTTGCGAAGTGGTTACCATCAGATTCGTCTCAGGCCTGGAGATGAATGGAAGACGGCTTTCAAGACCAAAGAAGGGTTGTACGAATGTTTAGTAATGCCTTTTGGCCTCACCAACGCACCAAGCACGTTCATGAGGGTGATGACTCAGACGTTGAAGCCATATTTAGGCAGGTGTGTTGTTGTTTATTTTGATGACATACTTGTCTTCAGCCAGCACAGGGATGAGCACCTTCAACATCCGAAACAAATCCTGCAAGTGTTACGACAAGAAAAGTTCTATGCAAATTTCAACAAATGTTCTTTTCTTCAACCAAAGACACACTTCCTGGGGTTTATTATATCACAACAAGGTGTAGAAGTTGATCCGGAGAAGGTGAGAGCAATCTTGGAGTGGCCAGAACCGCAGTCCTTCTTTGAAGTTAGAAGCTTCCATGGTTTAGCCACTTTTTATCGACGATTCATTCACACATTCAGCACCATTATGACCCCAATTACAGAATGTCTAAAGGCCAAAGTTTTTAAATGGACTCCAGCAGCCAATGCAGCATTCCAGCTTATTAAACAGAAGATGACAGAGGCACCCGTTCTGAAACTTCCAGATTTCTCCCAAATTTTTGAAATTTCTTGTGATGCCTCTCAGGTGGGTATAGGAGGTGTATTAAGCCAGGCTGGACACCCCATTGCATTTTACAGTGAGAAATTAAATGACACCAGGAGGAGATACTCAGCCTATGATTTAGAGTTTTATGCTCTAATTCAGACATTGAAGCATTGGCGACCATATCTTATCCACCATGAGTTCATTTTATTTACAGACCATGATTCATTGAAATATTTACATTCACAGAACAAGTTGAGTCCTCGACATGCTAGGTGGATTAGTTTCCTGCAACAATTCAGTTTTGTTATCAGACACAAAACTGGTCGTGAAAATAAGGTGGCTGATGCATTTAGTAGAAGATCTCATCCTTCCACTATCCTGTCAACTAACCCCTCAGGTTTTGCTTTCGTGAAGACCTCTTATTCTACAGATCCAGATTTTCAAAAGATCTGGGAATCTCTCCACAGCAAACCTTCCACTTCCATAGCAGATTACGTTGTCTTGGACGGGTATTTAATTAAAGGAGGCTGTATCTGCATACCAAAAGGATCAATGCGTGAGTTCATCATTCATGAATTACATGGTGGGGGGCTTGCAGGACACTTTGGTCAGGACAAGACATATTCCCTGGTTGCAGATCGGTTTTACTGGCCAGGTATGCGAAAGGATGTTAATACTATTGTGAATAGATGCAGGATCTGTCAACTGAATAAGGGAAACAAGACTAATGCTGGTCTTTATACTCCCTTGCCAATCCCGCATCAACCATGGCTTGAGTTGAGCATGGATTTTGTTTTGGGACTTCCCAGGAAAGTTCGGGGGCATGATTCCATTATGGTGGTGGTGGATCGGTTCTAAAAAATGGCACATTTTGTTCCCTGCAAGAAGACTTTTGATGCCTCCCATATTGCATCTTTGTTTTTGAAAGAGGTTATACGGCTGCATGGCATTCCACTATCTATTGTCTCAGACAGGGATGTTAAGTTTGTCAGTTATTTTTGGAAGACATTGTGGGCTAAGTGAGGGACAAAACTCCTATTCTCTAGTGCCTTCCACCCTCAAACCGATGGCCAAACTGAAGTAATAAACAGAAGTCTTGGTAATCTTTTACGGTGTTTAACCAATGAGCATGGAGTCAGCTGGGATTTAGTTCTGCCTCAAGCAGAATTTGCCTACAATAACTCTGTAAATCGGACTACAGGGCACACAGCTTTTGAGTTGGTATATGGATTGCACCCCAAAGTGCCTACTGACACCATTTCTCTACCATTACCTCAGAAGACTAGTGAAGGTGGCCTAGATTTTGCAACATTTATGTCCTCATTACATAGCAGCGTCAGATGTAAAATGGCAGAGCAAGTGGCTAAGTATGCTGAACATGCCAATCGTCACAGAAGGGAAGTGCAGTTTGCAGAAGGAGATCTTGTATTGATAAGATTACGGCCAGAGAGGTTTCCCCCTGGAACTTGTAGCAAATTACATGCTCGTAGGGGTGGTCCATTTCACATCTTGAAGAAATTGTGAGACAATACTTATTTGGTTGATTTGCCATCAGAGTTTCAATTTAGTCCCATTTTCAATGTTGCAGATCTAACGGCCTATCATGGCCCTCCATCAATTCTTGAAGACCAGCCTGCACCATCAACAATCCCTCAAGTTGTTCCTGCACCAGAAATCGTGACTTCTATTTTAGCACATCAGTACGTGTCCAACAGAAGGGGAGGCTATAATAAATTCTTAGTTCAATGGGCATCCAAACCGCAATCAGAAGCAGCATGGGTACATGAGAAGGAAATCCAACGTTTGAATCCTCAGTTACTTCAAGATTATATTCAACAATACTTGCCTGAGGCAAGTTGCTTGGGGAGTGAGGAAATTGATGCAAGTTCGAGTATTCCAAGTGACAGAACTCAAGTCCAAAGCAAACAGAAGGCCATAACAACTGACAGGGATCAAGCTAATTCAAGTAAAGGAATACATTCTATGGAGGCTACGATTCCAGTGTTACACGTGGGCAAAAAGGGAAGTTACAATTAATAACTGAAGATCATCTCATACTTCCAAGTGGCAGAAGCAGTTATTGTAACTGTCATTGTTCTTATCTTAGGTAGTTATTTAGTATTAACTGTAATATGTATTTCTATTTAATGTAGAATGTTTGTTTGAATTGGTAGATTGAAATACAGTTCTTGTCTTTGGTGTGATTCCAAAATGAGAGTGATTCTCTTGAGTGGTGTGAGGCTACTTGTTCTATCTTTCCTGTAATCTTCATTTTCTGCAATAAAATATCAGCTTTCTTTCTCTTTGTCAATTCTTTCTTCAGTTATCTTTGGTTGGAACCGAATTTAGTGAATATTGGTTCTGTCTTGATATCGTTTGGCATTATCAGGGCTCTATAATCCACTCATAGCCTCCAAGTTGAATTCTTCTTCTTGACAAGTACCACTGGGGAAGCAAAAGGTACTTGCTCTTATAATTCTTGTTTTCAGAATCTCCATTACCATCTCCTCTAACATATCATTTTGTATTCCTGAGTGCCTATAAGGCCTGAGATTCATTGCTTGACTGCTCTCTTTAAAGGGAATAGTATGATCATGAACCCTAGGAGGTGGAAGTCCTTTGGGCTCCTGAAACAGATCCTAATAGGCCTCTAACATTGACTGTAAGGTAGCATCACTGTGTTTATTAAAAGGAAGTTTGGCTGTCATAGAGTTTATAATGTAATCATCATCCTCTATAATCCGTAAACTATACAAATGATATTCTGCTACTTGTTTGTGATTTCCTACCAAGGAACTTATCTGTTCAATCTTGATAGCTTGAAACTTGACTAGATTTTCCCACTTGAGTAATACCCTATCCCCTTGTCAAACCAAGGACATCCAAAGATGTTTATAGTTGCACAAGATATCCCCCAACATAGACAGCCATTGAATATCTGGCACCATATCACAATATCTTAGTTCAATGATAAAGGCATCTGCCTCCAAACACACTCCTTGCATTTTCCACTTGAGGCCCTTACATACTGACTTGCACATCATCTTCTCTCCATTAGCAGCTTGTACTATCATTGGCTTAATAGTAGTCAGTTTGCACTTCAGCTTAAGAGCTACATCTGTGTTTAGGAAGTTGTGGGTGCTTCCTCACTAGTATATATTATCTGATTTTATAATATATTTTGTTCAATAAAATTTCACAGGATTTGTGATTCTGAAGTGGGCGGGGGCGTATTTTTTCGATGATGAGGGTTGTTTTCAGAACAATCTGTGGCTTAATCGAATCTAAATTATTTGATTGAACTATATTAAAATTATACCATGCACATCGACAAGCTACATTCAAAGATCTTTAATGATTGTTTCTGGATATTTTCACTAAAACTTAAACCCAAAGAATTAAACAAATGAAACATATTTTCTTAAAATTAAGTTATATATATATATATATGTGAATGTACCTGGATTCTTTCCTTTTTTAATTGATATCTCTCTTTAAAATGACAGAAATCTAAGGAAAACTTTAGAGGTCATTTTCAAATAAAAAATCAATCCCAATATTTTTCCTTCATATGGTCTATATATCCTCATGGGAAAGAGTGGGGCATGAATGAATCAGATTTCATGCTGCTTCTTTGGTATGTCACAAGTGAATTGTGATGCTCAAGAGTAGAGACACTCTCTTTAGCTAGTAGTCAACCCCAAATTAGATAATCTTGTTTTCCCTTTGATATATGCTATGATAACGTAAATCTCTTGGACTTGTCTAGATTAAATAGAAAAATCCCAGTTCAAATTTGCAGAAATCTCCCACTTTTGGCTAATGAGTTGAGCATTTTTTTTTTCAAAACGATGTAATTTTAACTTTTTTTAAAAAAAAATTGAAATGATATGCGTTTTGGATCAATCAAATTAACTTACTCCATGATCTATATCTTGAACAGGACTGGACCGGGTATAATAACTTTGTTGTGAGACATTTTCTAAGTATATTTCAATTTGGCTTTCACCTATGCTTAAGACTTGTAGGCATCATAAAGAATCATGACAGAGAGAGGCAGGAACCATGACACATTTCCATTAATGTACTTTTCCATTTTTAAAATACTGGTAATTTTATTGGGGAGACCAGCTTTATTCTTAATGCATAAAGAGATAAGTTGGGCAGCTGCTATTTCAGCAGCAGGCATGAACCATTAATTCACCTAGACCTAACAATTTCTTCTTTCATGGCAAGAGAAAGAGCACTAAGATTGCCTCCTATTTCTACTCTAACACCAGGCATGGCAATTGCTCTACTCCCTACAAATCCACCTTCTCCAACTCTTATCCT
>Ga0325404_1005580_pt1 | contig 13224 bp, 7 predicted proteins | sample PopdelMetagenome_18_FD_205664 | JGI IMG/M metagenome (GOLD analysis project Ga0325404, IMG submission 205664) | Populus deltoides microbial communities from Bellville, Georgia, United States - Xylem-Control-R1 | ecosystem: Host-associated > Plants > Phyllosphere > Stem > Wood/Secondary xylem... | reverse complement strand
ACCGACGACTGTTATACCGACGGACGTGATCCGTCGGTGACTCCGTCGGTATTATTGTTACCGACGGAGTGCATTGATGTCACCGACGGAATTAGTCCGTCGGCAAAACTGTATAATGTTGTAGTGAAGCAGCAAATGTTTTTTTATGTTGTTCCAATTACTTTTGAAACTCGAGCCGACCTAAGTCCAGGTCTTAAGTCAACATGTTGAGTCGAGCATCTTGGGCGTCAAATGATTTATTTTGATTTTGAATTTTTCAATTTTTTTCTTTTTTCAAATTTGGTTCTCACTCACCTAGGAATTTTCAAATTTGCCCTTCAATTCAATATTTGAGATTTTAGCCCTTAATGTTTTGATTTTTAATTTGAATTCTTATTCTTTTTATTAAATTTTAATTTTTTTTAATTTCATCATTGGATCCATAATCTTGATAATTTTTTTCAATTTCATCACCTGGGTTTGCTGGTATTTGTTTTACCTTTTTTTTCATTGATTTTTTATTTTTTGATTTTTTCTTTCATCATTTTAATTGTTGGAGATTGACGATCATTATTATTTTTCTAAATCTCTTTCTGTGATGTAGAGTTATTAATTTGTTTTTCTTTTTAAAATACATTTACAACGATTATGCATTGGTTTTTTACACTTAAAAAAATGAGCTCGGCCCACTTCGAAGAGCAAGTAAGCTATCTAGTATGCATGAACATTGTAATGCAAAACTTTTTGTTCATTTTTTTTAATTAATCTTAAATTCAAGGATATGAGATTAAAATTACAGCAGCAACCAAGGAAGTAATCTCTATTTTCTGGTGCAAAAAATGCTACTTTCCTAAATGTTTGTACCAAACATACCTAACCTATTTTTCTTAGTTAGTGTTTATTTTGTGGTAGTTTTTAAATGTGTTTTTTTTGTCTTAAAAAGTATTAATTGGTGTTTCTTTAGGTGTTTTTTTTTATGATTTTAATATAATGATGTTAAAAATTAAAAAAATTATTTTAATATATTTTTAATTAAAAAACATTCTGCATCATAATATCAAATATATCTTCATTTAGTAATGTCAACATAGATTGCTTTACGGGTGCAGTGCCTATAACAAAATTTTAATCTTCACCATAGGTTGTTTTCTTTTATTTATTATATGTGGTACCAACTTGGAGTTTTTTGTGATTCTAGCATAGTAAAAAAGTTAATAAAATAACATAGTGTAAAAAATATTTAAGAAAATAACACAATTTAGAGAGTTATGTTATTTGTGTCATCTGCAACCCTCTCAAATTGCAAAATTATTGGACACAAGATTCAATAAAGAAAGAGAAAAGATGAATCCAAAACTTCAATGAAGACCTCAGAGACACCCCAAAACTTCAATGAAGGCACCACTGATATCGTTGAAAAGATCTCAACAAGACGAATCCAACGATACTAAGAAAGGTCACCAACAGTGACTGGAGTAAACCACATGAGCGGTCCAAAGACAAGTAAGCCCCAACACCTTTGGACAACTTGTATGGCCCATTCCGTTTACCGTTTGTAACCTTCTTGGATGTCGTTGAATTTATCTTGTTAAGATCTTTTAAATAGTATCGATGGTGTCGTAATTAAAGTTTTAGTGTGCCTACATGATTATTTTCTTTATTTGTTTTTCCTCTTTTCTCCTTGTAATTTGTGAAGAAATAAGAGAGAGAGAGAGAGAGAGAGAGAGAGAGAGTAAAAAATAAATAACAAAGTGGACCACACGAGTCATCTAAAGGTGTTAAAGCTCACTTGCTTTTAGATCGCTCGTGTAATTCACTTCGGTTACCATTGATTATCGTTTTTTGTATTATTAAATTTGTTTTAATAAGATCTTTTCAATAGTACTGGTAGTGTTATCATTGGAGTTTCAAGGCTTTTTTCTTTCTTTCTTTCCTTTTTTTTCTCTTTTACCTTTCCTTTTTTTTTTTATTGAATTTCAATTATGTAATTTAAGAGAGTCTACACTAATGACCTGCTAATCACGAATATTATTTGTGATTCTCTAAATTTTACTATTATGTTTAAATATTTTCTGCATTATATTATTTTATTAATACTTTTTTACTATTATACTAGAAGGAAAAAAAAAAAAAACTCTTCCAACTTGGCACTCCGATGAGACAACACGTACATTTTTTTTCCAGAAAGTGGGATGTGAAAAAGATGCCTGCAAGCAGTTAGAAGCACCACGCCCATAAAAGCCATTATTGGTGTCGAGTTGAATTGACATAAAGCATAAAAAGGCGACGAATCTTTGGCTTTTTTTTTATGAGAAAAAATGGTTTATAATTATTTTTAAAAATATTTTTTATTTATAAATATATTTAAATAATATTTTATAAAATTTAAAAATAATATGAAAATATTAAAAAAATTAATTTAAAGTAAAAAAATAAAAAAAAATAATTTTTTTAAAAACTTTTAAAATACCAAAACAAACATGCTTTTGAAAGTTTTTTAAAAAATTTATTTTAAAAAATATATTAAATTAATCTTTTTATAGTTATAACATATTAATGTTAAAAATAAAAATATTATTTTAATATATTTAAAATTAAAAATATTTTTAATCACACTAGAAAACAAAATAAATCGTATCATTGGACGTAGTAACACAAATAAATATATTGGTGAATAATGGAACGCGGAAAGAAGATGCCTATATGCTCGCTTTTTCTTTCTTGCGTGGAAGGTGCTTTTGGATTTTGGTTATAAGACAAGTTCATCCCTTAATTTCAAACTGTTGAATTTTGGTCCCTTAAATAATCTTCCAATCTTTTGCTTAGAAAGAGATTATTTTTATATGATAGAAATTATGAATGAATATGATAGTACATAATAAGTTATGATATAGTAAGTTGTAAAGTGCTTGATGTACATTTTAAAAATGATAATAACCGACTTTTAACCAAGACGAAATTATTATCCAGCACTACAGATAAAAATTATTATTTCTCAATTTCTTATATTATTTACTTTTTATTTATCATTCATTCATTTATTAAAATAAATAAATACATATAAGGTTTTAATTGCAGATTTTTTTATTTAGGGATTAAATTGTACATGTCATAAAATTAAAATGTGGTAAAAATAACATATAGGCACCAAAACAAATTGTTGATAAAATTTTAAAAATAAAAATGAATTTTTACAAAAAAAACTTCATATGATTTTGTCTTATTACAAGGAGAACAAAAGAAAAGGACATGTATTATATAATTCATATCCATTTTTATATGTAAAGTTGTATCAAGTTTAGTGTATCAAACACAACTTAAAATGTTTAGTACAAACGAAAATATTATATATTATTAGAAAATAATATAAATTATATCTTGAGATTTTATTTAATAACTTAAACTTTTAAGTTGAATTAGTTCTTTGATAAGGTATCAAAACTTTGATGACCAAGCGATCACGAGTTCAAATCTCACCATCTTTATTTATTTGATAAAAATTAAGCACAAAGCAATGTAAGTTTGTGAAAATTTCAAGTTTAAAGGGCTTTCACTCGAGACGGTATATTAGAGAATAATATAAATCATATATTGAAACCTCACCTAACAATTTAAACTTTTGAATTGAATTGATTTTTTAATATATATTGTACAATTCAGTCCCTTTTTATTTGTAAAGTTCAATCAGGTTCAATGTATTAGGATCACACACACACACACAATTTAATATTAGTGTAAAATAAAATTGACTTCTAATTTAATATCAATATTTAACTTCTAATTTATTTTTGTATCATTTTTAAAAATTTAATTTAATTTAAAATTTAATTCTTGATATTTAAAAAATTTTAAATATAAAATTTTATTAAAATATTTAAATTTAATTCAATTAAAAAAATTTCAAACAACCTGTTATTGTCCACACAAAGTCACGCGTGTAACAAAATCCCGGTGCTATGATTGCCATCATCGCTTTTAAACTCTACGTAGACTAATTTTTCCAATAAAATAATTACAGCAAAAATAAGAACTTTCAACCCCAAGAACAACTTCCACTTTTTTGGAATAGTTTGAAATCCAAGGTTGTCAATTTCGTTCTGTTTCGTCTGAAATAGCTGAAACATTCTGTATCAATTCAAAAAACAGAACAAAACAGAATAAATTTCATCTCATTTTAAATTTCGGTCCGTTCCAAGTTTTTCGGGTAAATTCCGCCTGGAACGTTCCAGTTTCATTCCACATGTTCCGTTCCGCTCTTAAAAAGCCATTGAATCAAATTGAACCATGTTCAATTTAATTAATTAAACCACCCAATTATAAAAAGATCATTTTCATTACTATTTTCAATAACAATGATATTGATAATGATATTGAAAATTATTATTATTATTTTCATTAACAATGATATTAATTTTTTAAAATTAGATTTATCACTAATATATATGGTTTATATTCATGTTTATACTTTGTAGGAATTTAAGCAAAATAAGGGAAGCTTTAGAGATTCTATTAGCCTTGATAACATTGACCTAACTTTATATTTAAAATATTTGTGTTAAAACATTTTATTTTCATAATATTTTGATATTTTGTTTAAGTTGAATTACTTTAAGTTAAAAACATATTTAATCTTGACTATTTAGGAATATTTTAAATTATATTTGTTTGGCATTGTGTTTGTATTGCATAATTTATAATTAATTTATCTTGAATTTGAATTATGTTTGTTGAATATATATATATATATAAACAGTACAACCCCGAAACAGCACGCCGAAACACTCCGAAATTGAAACATTCCATTGCAATTGAAAAAACAAAATACCTACCGAAACGGAATTGACAACTTTGGTTTGAACACCTTCAGTTGATATCAAATTTACCTAAATACTCCACTTTTGCCTCCATAGAAGCATTTTGATGCTTTAACAAACAATGAATGTTCTAATTGATACTGTTTTACAAAATTTAATTGTGTAAATAACTTTTGTAAATGATCTCAAACTTCCTTTGTTGTTTTATACTTTGTCAACTGGGTATCGATGAAATGCTCAATAGAATTGTTAATCTAAGTAATAATCTTTTCATTGTTTGCTTCTCATGCATCTATCAAGGCAACACCCCCCTCCTCAGCATTTTTAGGTATCACATAAGTTCCATTAACATATCCTCACATCTTTTTACTTTTAAGAAAATTTCTCATTACATAACTTCAATACGAATAGTTCTTTCCATCCAAACTTCACACTTACAGACTGAAGCGAATCATCTTTTTCAGTAGTCATAATCAACAAATAAAAAAACAAAATACAAACGCAGCGAAAAACAAACTAATAGATTACAGAAACTGAACAGATATCACAAAAATTGAACAAATATCTTCTCGAAGTTATACAATTACTCCAAAATAAAAAATTACAAAAACAGAATGTAAATACCAAATTGCAAAAACTAAAGGAAGATGAAATACCAGATTTGCAGATACTGAACAAGTATGAAAAGAAATACAAAAGTTGTGTTTGAGATTAAGTCTTGTTCTATAAAACCAGTTTTGATAACATGTTAAAACAATCCAAATTAGCACAAAAAAAATACGAACGTAAGAGAAAATGAGGCTAGGGTTTTCATTAATCACTTTATTCTGAAGTTATTATTTTAACTTAAATACAAAACGATTATATATATATATATGTTAAATTAAAAATATTATTTTACCATTAACAAATAAAATAAAGTAAATATACTTCTTAAGAGTCTTAACAATTCTCAAAAGAAAAAAAAAAGATTTTTGCACTTTTCTTAAACGCTAATCAATCAATTCTCACAATTTTCCTAAGAAATTATTTCGAAATTCCAATACATTAAGATCCCATTCAACACGACTTCATCAAAATAAATACTCGAAATAAAGCAACAGAACACTCCTCAAGTTTCATTTCTTAACATAATTCATACCCTCGGCCACTTTCTTAAAAGCTGGCCTAGAAGAAATATCCTCCCACCATGCCTTAACATGGGGACGCTCATTCACCACCGAAGCTGCGGGAGTCTTCATGAGATAGTACGTGTATGGTAGGTGGTGAAGGTCAGCCAAGCTATAGAAATCCCCAGCAAGGTACTTGGTGCTACTCAGCTTAGCTTCATATATGTCAAGCACTTTTCCTAGCTTCTCTACGTTGGCGTCAATGATTGTTTGATCAGGTGAATTGCCTCGAAGTGGAGCCACCATGAATTGGAAGACAATCGGTGCTATCGCAGGGTTATATCGGTGGGATTCTACCTCTGTCCATACCTTCACCGATGCAGCTTCTTTGACGTTTTCGTGCCTTATAAGATCGTAGCCAGTCCCCTTGAATTTCTCAGCAAGGTATGATGTGATTGCCCTGGATTCTGGTAAAGACACAAAATATTGAGGGACTGCAACAATGACTTCAAATCATGGTTATTTCACTTTCTTGTTGTGAAAAAATAAATAAAATATATTTGCTTACGTGATTCATTTGTAGAAAATAAAATAAATTTGACTGCAGTACTGATATGTTTTTTTTTTAAATCATGTAAGGAAAAAAAAAAAAAACCAAAACATTGGCGTATAAAGAGACCTTGATGTGTAGAAGTTCGGTTTTGATTGGTTGGTGAAGATGCCTCGCGAGGCGATGCTTTCACCATGGAAAATAAAACCTCCAAAAAACAAATCAACATAAACTCGACTGCAAACCAATCATAGGAAGACACGCTTTGGAGTGAGACCAACAATGAGTTTTCGATCTAGATGCAACCCATGGTTTTGAAAACATACTCTCAAAAGTACTTTAAATCACATATATACATACTGCAGACCCTAAAGACAGCTCCGAGGAATTAGATTCCATTGACATTTGCTTTGATCTATAACTTGAAGATGCTGCAAATATTGTACTTAAAATAATCTGTTAAGCTCATTCATCAATTGGTTACTACCTAATCGCAGCAATTATGAATGATTAAGCGGGATTATGACTTATAAAGTGCTGTCATGAACGTATCTTAGAGATGTATTGATACGATGAAGTTAAAATGTGGCGAAATACTCTCTCTAAATTCAAGGTCTTCCAGCTTAACTTCGATTTATGGCAGCTTAATTTATAGGCTACTTGAACCTTGAAAATATGTTTCTTTGACCTCCGCAGGTTAGTTAATTTTAAATTTAAACATTCATGTGATTTTAAAAAGATCACCTATGGAGTTAGTTTCATGTGTGTGTTAGTGAAGATGTAATTAGAAATAAATCATAGCTTACCGAATAAAGTAAGATCATCTTCTTCAAGAGCTGGAATCTGACCAAAGGGCTGCATGCATATAGAATACAATTCAATAGTGTAAGAAAATGAAATAAGAAACCAACACAGAACTAAACGAGAATTTGGTACTAACTTACATTTTTGGCCAGGAAAGGAGGCTGCTTGTGCTCGCCAGCTAAAAGATCAACTGGGACAAGCTCAAAATCTAAGCTCTTCTCATGGAGGCATGTCAGCACGCGAGAGGTGCATGTGGACATGGGTGCTCCATACAACTTAAGCACCATTGATGAAGACAGAGCAACAGATTTCACAGACTGGTAAGTTTTATATTTTTGTAGATGAAGACAACCCAACTCCTTCACTGCTTATTATACTAGTTACCTGCTGTCTAGCTACTACCCAGTGACTTGTTTGCTAAAGTTTTTCTTGTTTTTTGGCTTCTCTGCTAATCTAGCCAGCTAGTAGTCTCTGAAATGCATGTGCTCGGGGTAGTTTTGCCGCGTGTTTTCTTATTCACCGGAAACGTGTAAACCTGCAGGTCAATCTTTCAAAACAACTGTGATGACTAACTGGTGTGCGTCCCTTAATTAAATTGGATATATTGTGCCATTAACATGGAAAGTAAAAAAGGTTTGGTGAATTTATCCAGCAGCACAAAGCATACGCGAAGTAGTATACTATAAAATGTTAAGTTTCAGTAACGCGATAATTGCGATGATTAATTGATGCGCATTTCTGAAATATTACATCTAATTAATTATATCGTGTTTTATAACTGTGAGTAACTATCCTCAGTCTTCCAATGAAAATCCACAACAAAATTCCCCCTCGTCTAAATCTAATAATAAAAAAAAAATCTTATGAGATTTATCATTAAATTGCATAATAATAATAATTTGATTATTTAGTTTGTTAATCTTATATTTAATTTAATTAATGATTTTGGAGAGTGAGAATTTTTTTTTTTAACAAAATTTTGACAAAGTTTCTTCTATTTAGGAACACTACCTAAAATCTTATTCCGCTTAAAATACCTGCAAATAACCATAATAATTAAACACAATAAATTCTTATATTTTATAATCACATGTAGCCTTAGACTTACAACTCAAAACATAAATCTCAATTATTTTCACCCGTCACATTTATGAACTGTAGTTTTATTAAGAATGTTTTCATGAAATTAATGCAAATAAATAAGCATGCATACATACATACAAAAGGAATATGAAATGTTTAAATAATGCAACATTTTACTAATTGAAATCCTAAAATATGTTAATATAACTCATTTATCTATCTACATTTATGTCATCTACTGGATGATTTGAACTCATCAATAGCACAATTGCATCATGCTCATGTTCTTGGTTAAGTGGCCTTGTTCTTTTCCACAACATCATCAAGAGTTAGCATCTTTTCTAAGTTCTCAAGTGCATTATAACAAACATTAAACCACTGAGATGCATAGGTATGCATTTGTGTTTTTTGTCAATGTTATGATACATAGATGTAGCCTCTCGACCCTCCCGTAACAACAAGCTAACCTAATATTTATATAAAAAAATTAATTTTAGATTAAAAGATTAATAAATAAAATACAACATTTAGCATAAATTAATTCTAAAAATATTTGATTACTTACAGTATTTTGAATCCATTGGACATGTTGCTCGTATTGCATATTTGTGGGTAGAGGAATATGCTTGGAATCCGGTGTAATGACCTGACAAGTGATATTCATGTACCAAATCATATACTACTCCTTTATAATCACATGATGTATCTCTATAAATATATCATTCCTCTATGCATCCTATTGTGATATATAAGCTTCATAACGTTTTAACAAATCATAATCATCATTTTTGCCCTGACAATTTAAGACGTGCAACATATCACTTGTATTGATGTTGATTGGAATGTGTTGTCTATAGCTAAATTGTCGCATTATTTAATCTAGACAATATAGATCAACCATCTAAAAAAATATCAATGGGACCCCTGATGTCTATATATTCATCTTATTAATGCAAACAGCTGGAGCAACTACTAATTTATCATCCTCATATGGAGTTCACATGACCTGTAGAAGATAAGCATCATAAGTATTAAACAACAATAATTTGTTAAAGTTAAGTTGTTGTCTTTAATAAACAATTCAAAAATATCTCGATAGGTATCTCAATAATTTGTCTATCTAACTCACTCCGATAAAATAACAACACATGTGTTGAATTATTATCAAATACTCTATTAGAACAGCACCTAGCATTACAAATATATCAACTTAATTAAATTTTTAAAGTTACAATTAGACAATATAAATTCATATATTTGTAAAATAGCATTGTATTTCCTGCATCCTAATAGAGTTGAAGTGTAACCTTCATAGTCTGGATGGTTTTAAGTGGCAATCTGAGAATTTAATATCGGTCCACATGGAGATGCTCCTAGGACCATAGTTGTTATTAAATAAAAACGAGTTGTTTTTTTTTTCATATTAACAACAAACATTTAAAATGTAAATAGTTATTATAAATTCTTTCATTCATACCTGTAGAAGTAGCAATTATCTCACAACCTGTTTGGCCACCTTCATGCATGCAAGACATATATGTATATACATGCATGCCAAGACAACAGATCCCCAACTATATATGAAAATCGTGTCAAAATTATCTAGAAGAGTCAGATAAATTAAAAGCACATATCTTTATGTGAGGTCTGTGAATAATACACTACCAAACATATTCAGTATATATACTCTGATATACTTACATAATACATTCAAATGATTATACTAATTCACATATACTTAACAAATAATTAACACATTCAAATCATAATTTAATGAATACCTCTATATGACCTCATCATTAGCATCATCTAGTCGTGTGGTAAATATATCATCAATCTATTTAAGATGTATGCTACCCTCTTCAATTCAGTAGAAGGAGGTGCTAATCTAAATGAATGCTTGCATAACACAACCTAATTACACACCCTAATATATGTGATTGTGTGTGCATCAATAAGAAATCCAAGCAAAATTGCAATATCCTGTAATGTCGGTGTCATCTCCTCATGCCTTAGATGAAATGTGTAAATCTCACATCTTCATCACTCAATTAGTACATGGATCAAGTTGTGGTCAACCTTGATGTGTTCTAGAAAACTGATGTATAAAAAAACCAGCCTAGAATATATATGGTTGAACCCGCTCATGTAGTTTCATCCACTTATATGTCATATCAACAACATGTAGTTTCATCATAAACTCATCCTGCACAACAATTTAAAATATAATAACATAAATATATAATAAATTGAAGGTTCATAATACATTTTCATCAAAAACAAATTATAGATAGTCTTTGAATTTATGATTGAAGTTGCAAAAAAAACTATCATGCGCAATACAACTGGTATCCTATAGGTTTATGCTAAATTTCTGCTATATTTTTTTATGTCCGCATGTTTATCTAATATTATACATATACAGGCTTTATCACCTGTAATATATATCTATAAGAAATCATCTCTAATTAGAATTATTTTCTTCATTAACAGTTGTAAAAGCCAATAAGAATATCCTATTATTTGCATAAAAAGCAACTGCAATCAATAACTTCTCATCATATCACCTATACAAATATATGCCATTAATATTGATTAATGAACCTTTAATACGAGCTCTAAATAATCAAAAAAACTCTTCCAAAAACCATTTTACAATCATCAAGATTTTTTTATGCATCCAATCAACAACTATTCTAGAATTTGATTTTTTTATTGCCAATAACAGCCTCGAAGATTTTTCAAACGACTCTTTATGTAAACAAAATAGATGTTCAAGCACCTTCTGTTTTTCAACTCAAATTTTATTATATAATATTTTATACCAATGATGAAATTTTATTTTATTTTATATGTTTGTATTCATCATTCAAAGGTTATCCATCAGGATTGATATAGCATTATCAATAAGTATTGCTACTTCAATGCATATACATGAGAATCAATCTCATTTAACGGCAGAGAGAATAATACTTAAGTCTTGCTTTCTTAAAGTTTCTGGAAGCAAGGATTGAGGTCATTGGAATGCTCATGGCCAAGAGCAATATCCATTTAATCCGACGAAATAGCATTCAAATAAGTTACCAATTATCCTATATATATATACACACACACACACACACACATATATATATATATATATATATAGAGAGAGAGAGAGAGAGAGAGAGAGAGAGAGAGAAGCAGAAGTTGAAAGTCTGGAGCCAATTTGCTGTGAGGAGTCTCATGTTAAGTCCTTGGACATGGACAAAAAAAAATATTGTCTAAAATTTCTGACAGCACCGGGAGACACCTGGATTTCATTGTTCTAAATGTGAACCCATTGCCGCAGCAGCAGGAAGAACAATAGCCACCAAAAGCTACACATGGATTCCCTCTGCGGAAGAAGGTGTACGGACATACATAGCAGCATAGGTCACACGTACTGATGGGAACAGAAGTCGGTTTTGCGGAACAGAAGCTGATCCCAGCATTATTTCCCTACTATTCGCATGGCAGCAGATGGCGTTTTTGAACCAGAATTACTTCTGCCATCAGATTTCAAGTTTCAGAACAAAAATAAAAAATGCATTCGCATCCTTGAATTCCGCTATTCTGTGAAAAGGATTTACTACTGCAGTCACTAATAACATGAAGCGAAGAACGTGGTTACAAGACACATTAAGGGACCATTTAACCAACCAATAAACGCTCCAGAATGAACTTCCTTGTTAGACATTCAAACTACATCTGATGTCAATTTGAAGACAACATGAACAGGCTCTTCCGCTTGTCTTGACTTTTAAGTTAATCGTTGCTTAACAACTACTTTCGTACCACCGTCGGAACAAAGGTAAACACATACTAGGAAATGTCCATCCCCACCTCGGACTTTTGCTCACTCCCTCCCAATCACTATATTATCGAGAAATCTATTCAGAAAACTACCTTTAAAATTCGACAGATTTGTATACAAAGTGGAATTTGAGCGTTAACAGGGAATGGGGGTAAGAAAAGAACAAAGACTAAGAGCAACGCCAAAACTGGTATTGTCGAGTCAGGATTCAGAGTTACATTTATAGTCACTGCTCAAACCACACATCCGAATACACAGCAGACGACTCCTGAGACTTCTAAATCCTTCCTGCACTGTTAAATGAGGAAGGCGATACCATTTTAGCATAGTTTGAAATTCGAAATGGCATAATAATTCCACTACTAATCTCTTCTTTTTTTATTTCTTTTTTCACTTACTTTACAGTTTTATAATTACATATTTACAACATAATATAGCCATATAGATGATGAGGCAATGCACGAAGTACCCAAATAGAAAAGGGAGAAAAAATATATATTTCCAGATGCCTCTTTAAAAGGCTGCTTCTGGCTTCAAGAAGTTGTGATATTCCAGCTGAGTCATCTCTCCACCATTCACAGGATCAAACTGACAACGATAGAAACTGCAAACATAACCAAACTGCCTATCAACAATTTTATTCCAGAAATTTCTTTTATCAAATAATGCCAAGCCAAAAAAAAAATTCGCAAGTTGAGGTGGTGGTTCCAGTGAGGATGAGGGAGAGTTGGGGGCAATGTGGAGGCCAGAAGAGCATGATGGCAAGAGATTATGACAAGCACATGGAAAAATGGTGCAAAGTCATCCATCGTTGAAGGTACACTGACGCACAACATTATGGGGAAAATTCCCCAGAAAATTCATGCACTTTCCACTTCAAGCCTTCCACTCCTTTACTTCCCCATCACTATCTACCAGTAACGTCAGTATAAAATCATATTAAATGAAATCGATGTAAAATTTCTACAGCAGCAGAATAGAACTGATGTCTTGTTACCTCCCATCCAAACCAAGAATAACCACCGTATTCTTTTGGTGACCAAAAGCAAC
>Ga0325404_1005577_pt1 | contig 13225 bp, 8 predicted proteins | sample PopdelMetagenome_18_FD_205664 | JGI IMG/M metagenome (GOLD analysis project Ga0325404, IMG submission 205664) | Populus deltoides microbial communities from Bellville, Georgia, United States - Xylem-Control-R1 | ecosystem: Host-associated > Plants > Phyllosphere > Stem > Wood/Secondary xylem... | reverse complement strand
AGCATTAGTCTCTGCTCTTATGGAAGAATTTTCTACAGCCACTATGAAAGAAAGTTCCAGCTTAAAGGTAACTCCTTTTTTCAACAATAATACTGATGACATCAATACTGCTCAACGATTGAGTTCAATATTACTAAATGAATTCAATTATCTTCCTTGGTCAAAAGTCGTCACTATTGTTCTCTGTGGAAGATCAAAATTGGAATTCATTAATAATTCAATTTCGATCAAAATTGGAATTCATTAATAATTCAATTTCGTCTCCAGATATGGACCCTCCCGAATATGAAATGTGGTTATCCAAAGATCAGTTGGTGATGTCTTGGATTCTTAATTCTATGGAACAAAATTTAGCTGAAATTTTCAACTACTCTGAATCTGCACATGATCTTTGAAATGCCATTCGCGACATGTATGGCAACCAAAACAATGTAACACGGATTTTTTAGATTCACCGTGAAATTGCAAATCTTCATCAAGACAATAAACCATTTGTTTAAACTATTGGGAAATTTGAAAAGTCTATGGAATGAACTAGAGATTTATCGCCCTCACACATGTGATGCAGCTGTCCTACGTAGAAGAATAGAGGAAGACAAAATTTTCTAACTCTTGGCAAGCCTCAGTTCTGACTTTGAAGATCCACGGAGCCACATCCTACCATCTCTAGAGTCAGTTACAACAACAGTTCACGAGAAGAAATTCGCAGGAAGGTGATGAATCATGAAAGTTAATTTAGAACAGCAGCTACCCGTGATTATCATGTCAAGACAATGCCCTGTAGTGAGAACTCCAGTTCTGGTATGCCTGAGCATGCCTTTTTTTTTTTTTTTATCAAAATAAGCGAGTGATGGCAGATCATTCAAGGGAAAAAGTTTAGAGTTGAAATGCAGCTAATATCATAATACTGGACACCTCACTAACCGGTGTTGACAACTGCATCTAGAACTCAAACCCAGATTTTCTAATGAGCAAAGAGGACTCCAAAAGAGAACGAACTATAAAGCACATCTGACAGATTCAACTCTGTCAACTGATAACTTCACTGCCAACCCCGCTGCCTTGATACAAGATTTTGCCAATTATTTGCAGAACAAACACAACCATGGGAAGATGCAGTCTAGAATCACTAGAACTACTGGACAAGAATAACATCAACAAAACTCAGCTACATTGATTAGTCACCTCATGGATTTTCTAGTAGAGACAAACATAAACATCAGCCAAGGTATTCTGACTACTTTTATGACTGCATCGGAACTTGATAATATGCATGATCTTTGGATTGTTGATTCTAGAGCCACTGATCATATGTCAAACAAATTGATAAATTTCTCTAACCTTGAAATATTTGTTTCTCCTGCCTTTATTTTAATAATAAATGGGAAGGGGTTTCCTGTGAAGGGTAAGCGAAAAATTAAGATTGTCTCTAAAGTCATGTATAATGTTCTATATGTTCCTTCTTTTCCTTTTCAATTACTCTCGGTCAGTAAGATACCTTCTACTTTCAATTGTGATGTAACTTTCACTCATCACAAGGTTATATTTCATGACCGATTAACCAAGAAGACGATTGGTGAATGTTTTTTTCCTGCATGGTCTCTACTATTTTTTCAGCATAATCATTCCCAAAAGCCTTCAGACTAGTTTAAAAATATCATATGAGCCACTAACACGGCATTGTCGTTTAAGACATTCGTCATATTATGTACTTAGCAAAATAAATTCAGTTTCCATCTCGAAACCTCTTGAATGTGAGATCTGTCATTTTTCCAAATCATCTAAACTTTCGTTTAATAATTCTACTACACATGTATCTCATGCGTTTGAACTTATCCACTCAGATGTATGGGGACCTTTCGATACGTCTCTTGATGGTTATAAATATTTTGTAATCTTTTTTGATGATTTTTCTAGAGTCATATGAGTGTATTTGTTAAAGGCTAAGAGCGATGTTTTTTCTTGCTTTCAGGATTTTCATACGTTAATTAATAATCAATTCTCTAGTCATTTTAAAACATTCCAATCAGATAATGACTCAGAATACATGTCCAAAAACATGACACATTATTTACATTTTAATGGCATATTGCATCAGACTAGTTATATTGGTACACTACAACAAAATGGAGTCTCTGAACAGAAAAATCATGATCTGCTTGAAAAAACTCCTGCTATAATGTTACAAATACACGTTCCAAAGAGGTTTTGGTCATACGGTGTTCTTACGGTTGTCTATCTCATAAATCATTTACCTACCGCGTGTTGGATTTTATAACTCCTTTTGAAGTTTTGCAGGTTACAAGTCCTAAATTGGCACATCTAAAGGTATTTGGATGCTCATGTTTTATGCACTTACCCTCATCAAAACGGGACAAGCTTGATTCTAGAGCTGTCAAATGCATTTTCTTGGGGTATTCTCAAACACAAAAGGGATATAGATGTTATGATCTCTCACAAAAAAAAATGTACGTTTCAAGAGATGTTAGATTTTCTAAAAATACTCCTTATTACCCTGCCATAAGTCAAGAAGAAGATGATTTTAACTTGTTTTTACTGCCTAGTTCCAGCTATTATGATCAGAATGTATGTTCGCTACCATAACAGGTTCATGAAATTCCAGATATTAGAGTTCAACCCATTAGTGATCAATCTCATTCCACCATTATTGTGGATCTTCTAGGTGCATGTCAAACACCTGATGTTCTTCAGCCCAATATAGAAGCCCCTGTTATTTAAGGTGATGAAGTTCCTAGAAGAATATCTCACAGAACATGTCAGCCTCCTCCCAGATTACAAGAGTATGTAACATATACTATCAAGCATCCAGTCTATACAGTTCTGTCATATGATAAATTATTCTCGAATCACCGAGCCTTCCTCACCTCTATCTCTGAAGAATATGAACCCAAGTCATTTCAAGAAGCTTAATCCCAAGTAGTATGGCAGCAGACTATGATAAAAGAATTGAGTGCACTTACTGATAATAAGACATGAAGCATCATGCCTGTTCCTGCAGGTAAACATCTAGTTGGTTACCGCTGGATTTTCAAGACAAAATTCAACTCAAATGGAACAATTGAAAGGCCTAAAGCCCACCCAGCTAGTAGCTCAAGGGTTCTCGCAGAAATTTAGAATCGATTACAAGGAAACCTTTTCTCCAGTTGCAAAAATTATTATTGTCTGTGTCTTGTTATCTGTGGCAGTTAATCAAGGTTGGTCATTATATCAAATGGATGTACGCAATGCATTCCTGCATGGAGAACTTGAAGAGGAAGTATTCATGAAACTACCCCCAGGACATCCACAAAGTCACTCTCCTAACCTGGTTTGCAAACTTCACAAATCCATCTATGGATTGAAACAGAGCCCACGGGCATGGCATGCCAAATTAAATGTTGCTTTACAAACACTTGGTTTCACAAGAAGTAATGCTAACTCTTCACTGTTTATTCAACAAAATTCTACAAACAAGTTGATTGTGCTTGTATATATAGATGACTTAATTATCACAGGAAGTAATGAAAAATCTGTTGCAAAATTAAAGGTTGATCTGCAGCGACAATTCTCTATTAAAGATCTTGGGAAGCTGAAGTATTTCTTGGGGATAGAAATGGCTACTTCCAACAAGGGTGTGTTTCTTAACCAACAGAAGTATATCCTAGACATCCTATAGGATGCTGAAATGCTGCATACCAAGCTAGCTATTACTCCTCTAGACAGCAAGCTACGGTTGGATTCATCAAGCAAACCTCTCCTAACATTCATTACTTATCAAAGGATTGTTGGAAAATTTATTTACTTGACAATCACTAGACTAGCCATAACATTTGATATTAGCTTATTGAGCCAATATATACATGCTCCTACAACTCAACATCTTGACATGATGAAGTGTATTCTGTGATACTTAAAAGGAATTATTGGTCGAGGCATTGTTATGACACGCAATGTATATATAGATATTATTGGATACACAGATTCTGATTGGGCAAGAAATGCATTAGATAGACGTTCTACCACTCGATATTGCATGTTAGTTGGAGGTAATTTAGTGTCTTGGAAGAGCAAAAAACAACAGGTGGTCACGCGTTCAAGTGCTGAAGCTGAATATCGCGCAATGACATCTGCTTCATGTGAATTAATTTGGGCCAACAATTTACTTGCAGATGTTGGTTTTGTCTCTCATACACTTATGATTTTATTTTGTGACAATCAAGCTGCCATGCATATTGCCTCTAATCCAGTGTTTCATGAAGGCACAAAACATCTCAAAGTAGATTGCCATTACATTCGTCAGCAGTTTCAAGCTAAACTTATTTAGACATCCTATGTGCGCACCCATGATCAAGTTGATGATGTATTGACCAAAATTTTGCCATCTGGTCAGTTTCATCGTTTGCTCAGCAAGTTTGGATAAGTTAATCCACTAGATCTAGCTTGAGATGGAGTCTTAAAGATTACAGTATAAGTTGTAAATCCTTGCAGATATTGCAGATACTGAAGATTAATGGAGCAGATACTACAGCATCAAGAGACAATATACAAGATCCTGTAATTTTTATATTTCCTATATGTTATATTATTATATTTCTTATATATTATGTCTATTTTCTATTTTAAATGATCATGTGATTATTATTTATTTCCTTCATAACCAAGGACAGAATCAAATCTAGTAGCTGCCATGTTAGGAACTGATTCTAGCCTATATATACTTGTACTCTTCCATCAGTAAATTTATCATTGAGAGGTTATACTTCTCTAAATTTCTACAACTTTCTCTCCTGATCCCAACTTCAATCATACACCTACACATCCTACTCACCATATAACACTCATACTTACTCGTGGCAATCATGTCATGGAAAGCTCCCCTATCTTTGTAGCCAAAACTTTTTGATTTCATAGATGGTACTAAATCCATACCTTTTAAAATGCTTCATACAAACTCCACTCATATTTCCATGTCAAATCTTGCCTATGATTTTTGGTACCAGCAAGATCAGCTCATTTTGAAAACCTTAATATGTTCCCTCTCTGAACCCATCATTATCAATATTAATGGTTTTAAAACCTCCAGAGATGTCTGGCTCACTTTGGAGAAAATGTTCTCCACGAGCTCATTAAATGAATAATATCTATCAACTAGGCACACTCAAAAAGGGTAGTCTTTCTATCCAGGATTATTTTCAACAAACAAAGGGTCTTGCTGACATACTTTCATTCATTAGATAACCTTTGAGAGATTCTGAGCTTATTTCTCATACCTTTGAGAGATTCTGAGCTTATTTCTCATATCTTAGTTGGCTTGCTACATCAGTTAACACTCGTATAGAACCAATGCAACTTGATGAGTTATTTGGTCATCTTCTCACACGTGAGTTATGTATGGAATGAGTTGCTGCCTTTGTTGATATGGATGATAGAAAGAGTATTACGAGTTTTATTTTTTACCTGGGAGACAACATTTACATGGAGTTCAAAGAAGCTATCTATAGTCACTTTGTCAACATATAAAGTTAAATATGTAGCTACTACATCACGTATTTGTCATTCCATATGGCTAAGGAGATTATTGAAAAAATTATGAATGCCACAAGAAAAGCCTACTGAAATTTATATGGACAACTCATCAGTTATTGCATTAGCAAAAAATCCAATATTTCATAATAGAAGTAAGCATATTAATACAAGATTTCATTACCTATGAGATTGCATTACAAACAAGGAAGTTAAAGTCAAGGATGTAAAGACACAAGACCAAGTCGCGGATATCTTCACAAAGCCACTAAAAAAATGATATTTTTATCAAGATGAGAAATATGTTGGAAGTTATGAAGAAATCAAGTTTAAAGGGGGATGTTGAAAGTAAATTGATTTCTAAAAATTAATTGAATCGGTAGACCGATTGGAAACAGGTCGACCAGTTGCGACTGAGTAATCGATTGCATTAAATAAATTGGTCGACCGATTGAGAAACGGTCAACCGGTTCAGTCAGCAGAATACAATTTCTATTTAGATTAGGATTTCCTTGTATTAACTTAATTCCTTGATTATTTAGGACTTTATGCCTATAAAAAAGCTTGTAATTCAGCATTATTAAGCAATACAAAAGGAGAGAGAATAGCTAAGAGAGCTTAGAGAAAAACATTTAATAAAAGTATACCTTCCTCTCAATTTTCTTCTTGTTCTTGAGTTTTTTTAACTTTGTATTATTGTTTTTTTTATCTTATACCATACCTATCTTTCTTCCAACACTATGTGCATTCTAATTTACATAAATGACATTGTAATCATTGGCCTTAACTTATTCTAAATCTCACAACTCATTTCTATTCTTCAATCTAAGTTTTCTCATAAAACCTTAGCTCTCTAAACTACTTTCTTGTTGTAGTTAAAGCTCACTTCATAAAAGCTAGATTATTGTTATCTCAATAATGATACATCCAAGTCCTTCTTTAAAGAACAAACATGTTAGTTGTTGAACCAATTTCTTCACCTATGATCTCCACCACTACACTAAGTCAATTTCATGGAGATCCCTTCTCATACCCAACACTCTACCGTAGCATTATAGGGAGCTTACAATACTTAATTCTTACTCGTCCGGATATTGTACTTGTTGTAAACAAAGTCTGTGACTTCATGTTGTCAAAGAGATCTTACACTACCTCAGGTTCATACCACATCATTGTATGTTACTCCAACGATCCAACTCGCCTTTTCTTCATATTTTCTCTAACTTTGAAAAGGCTGAGTGTCCTGATGATAAACCTTTAACTTTAGGTTATTATATTTTTCTTGGCTTTAACTTAATATCTTAGAATTCATGAAAGCAAAAGACAGTCTAGCACAAAAGTAAAATACAAGCTATTGCTAACACCTCTGTAAAACTAATTTGATTACTCTATAGTGTGATAATATTGGTGTAACATATTTGACTAATAATCCTCTCTTCCATTTGTGAACATAACATATTTCTATATATTGTTACTTTGATCAAGATCAGGTTGCATCCAAATCACTAAATGTAAAGTTTTTGTCATCAAAGGATCAACTTGCAGATGCTCTTAGAATACCCTTACCTCTAACTCACTTTATATTTATTAGACATAACCTCAACATCTATGAGCTCTCGCTGAACTTGTATGGGCGTATTGAGGCACGATCCAAGTCAACTCAATCACTTTCAAGTTCAAACCAAGACCAGCATGAATAATCCTCAACTGCTATTGCTAAAGATAAAATAGGATAAAGATAAATAAGGGGGTTTATTGTTTTTTTGAATTCATCTATGTTTCTGAATTCATGTTTATGTTACATTGTAAAACAAAATTCTATGTATATCTACTAGTGTAACTCCCAGATTTATATGGGAAAAATAAAACCTCAAAGTCTTCTTCTTTTTAAATTGTAATAGTAAAAAACTTATCACTCCACTTGCTCAAGAGTACGACATTGATTTTTGCTGCAAAGAAATGCTTGTCAATTCTATAGCTGGGATAGAATTTGTGATCAATCTCAAAATAACAAGTGAGGATGAGACTATCATTGTAAAATAGGTGTTTGAACTCCACAAATTGATAACACAAGAAGGAGCAATCAAGAAAGTGTTGTCAAAACTAAAGGACCTAAAACCAAATATCATGGTAATTGTTGAACAAGAAACCAACCATATTACACGCGGGCGCGCGCGCGCACACACACGAATGCTTGAAAGAATTTTACAAGTCTATAAGTGATTTCTAAAGCATAGATGTATATTTTTAGAATATTTGTTTCATCTATAAGAATCTTCTCAAATAGAAAAGGAGTGAACATATGTATATTGGATCAATAAAGATGAAATTTCATGAGTTGTGAAGTGAAAATAATTTGGCTCTCGGAATCTTCATAGTTCTTGACCCTCGCTTTAAACTTAAATTAGTGGATTATGTGTATGAGCAAATCTACAACAGAAAAGCAAAGTTCCAATTGTTGTGATTTCTTCAAGATCATATAAATGTATGCAATAAATATTCTAATTGGTCCAACAATTTGAGATTATTTGCTCCCACCACTGTTGATGGTAAGCAATTCTTGAATTGTTTTTTTATTATAATATGTTTTTTAAAGTGCATTTAAAATTATTTGTCGCTTGAAAATAATATATTAAAGTGATGTTTTTATGTGTTTTTGGATGGTTTTTATGTTCTAATATCAAAAATAAAAATAAAAATAAAAAATATCATTTTGATACATTTTCAATTAAAAAGCACTTTTGAAAAGCATTATGCACCACAATACCCATCACACAAAATCAATGGCAAAAATGCAAATATGATTCTAATATGGTAGACTATAGAAAGTCTAAACTTGATTTGTATGCATTTCTTTCTATTAAATCTTTTAAGAATTCAAATTATTTAAATTATATGGAAAATATTTTTTAGTTAAAATTTAATTGTTCTTATCAATGCATTTCTTTTCTGTTTTGACCAAAAAACAAAACACGTATTTTTGTAAGTAGCATGATTTTTTGGATAAAAACCTAATATAATTAAAATAAGCATTCACAATAATTCAAATGATTTATATCAATAAGAAAAAAAATATTTCTATAGTCGAAATCCTTGTTCTTAATTCATGCCTTTTTTCTAGCAAAATTGTATTTTTTATTAGAAAACTATTTTTTAAAATTAAAATGTAGCATCATATGAGAAGAAAATTACAATCAAAACACAAAAGAAAATTAATTAAAGAAAATTATATAAAAAATCAAAATAAAAAAAATCTCATTCAATATTAATGAGTAATTTTAAAAAATTACATATTAGATATATATAATTTATATAAATTAATTGAAAATATTATCATAAAAGCTCAAATCTTATTTGAAAATTAAGGTATGACTAAATTCTTTTTAAAATTTTATTGTAATAATCCTAATTAAAAAGCATTTTATGATAAAATAAAACAAACACGTTAAAAACAAAGTGAAAGGCCAAGTGTGCAGGCTTGAAAGGTTAAGCCAAGCCCAAGAGCTTATTTTTTTCAAAGAATTTGAATGAAACATCATTCATTTATTTTTTTTTTTAATTTTAATCCATGTTACAATAAGTCGTTTGTCTAATTTAAGCTTCGATCACCGGAGGTGGTAAAAAAATTAGGGTATGGAGTATGGAGACCATAAAATACTCAATTTTCTACCTGTTTTGAGCTAAAAAACCCTAAAAATTATCTTAAAATCTCAATAACCTAATTAACAACCCAAAACAACCTCCAATATGCCTAAAAACTAAATTTCAAATAATAAAAAAATTTCAAGCCCATATCTATTTTTTTCAGCATCATTGAACGTGGAAACCACCTTCATTAAGTTTTTCTCTTAAATTCGAGCTCATATATACTAAAATCGAAGTTATTGATGGTTAAAATCTAGTCAATCAAGATCTTTTTCTTTCCATAAATTTTCCAACATCTTTCACTCTTTTATCTTAACCTTTAAGGAATAAAACGTGATAAAAATTAAGTTTAGAATTAGAATATAGTAACATAAAAGAAAAGAGATGAAAGATGAGAAAAATAAAACTTAAGAAGTCAAATGAAACTTTTGCTTATCTTTTATGGAAAAATATGTATGTTTTTTTTTCCTTTATGTCTATTTTTTCCTCTATTTCTCAATTTATTTTCTAAGTAAAAGCTAAAACTCTATTTTATAAAATTGGTCATTGATTTAACATTGAAAACTTTACCGATAAACTAGGTAAGCTAGATAAAACAAATTAAAATATACCTAAGTGTATCAAAACCATGATAAGATAACTTCAAAGAATGAAATAAATAATAAACAAAGTTCAATGATTGATATGTGAACTTTGTAAATTATAGGGATCAAAATGTAAAGATAGAACAAAAATGCTTAGTCAATGAATAGTATGTTGTAAGTGTGTACACAATGAATTCTGAATAGTAAACCCCATATTAATTTTAATTGTTTTGTGTTAATGTTTTAATGTGTTCAGAAGTGGTGCTTTTACTTTGCACCAACTCATAAAACATTATTCATTATAATAGTATTTTTTTTCTTTGTGTTTTTTTTTCAATCTATGTTTTTTCCCCTTCTATTTTTCACTATATATTTTTTGTGGTTTGCTTTCTATGTGGTTATCTCAGTCTCATAACCCGTATTGCGAATTTAGCGTGTTACCTCGATTGACTCGAGTTTTTTCTTTCCTTTTTCTTCTTTTTATTTCCTCAATTCCATCCTTTATCATTGGATTGATTAGGAATTAGGTATCATAATTTGTTTTTATTTGCTTTATATGAGGTTATCCTAGTCTCATGACTTGAATCACGGATTTTACAGGTTTACTTAGGTTATTTTATTCTATTCTTTTTTTAGATTGATTTTTTTTTTCAATTTTATTATTCAATAATGAGTTGATTGAAAATTGGACTTTATAATTTGTTTAAATTTTTTTTTTATGAAATTATCTCATCTCATGATCCGATTCACGGGTTAACAGGTTGACCTGAGTTAACTCCAGTCATTTTTTGGTTTGCTTTTTATAAGATTATTCAGGTCTCGTGACCCAAGTCATGGGTTTGGAGAGTTAACTCGGGTTGATTTAGGGTTTTTTTCATCCTTTTTTAATTGATTTTTTTTTCAATTTCATCCTTTAACACTGGATTGATTGGGAATAAAGTTTCATAATTTATTTTAATTTACTTTTTATAAGTTTATCATGGTCTCACGATCTAAGTTATGGATTTAGTAAGGTAACCTTCATTAACCCGAGTCGATTCAATAAGTTTTCATCTCAACATTTAAAATAAATGTCATCTTAAATTATTTTTAATCAAATTATATTTTTACTGATCTTCTAAATTGTCTTTAAACCTGCCAAGTCGATCGAGTTATATTAGATCTACTCCTACATAGTTTAATTTCATTTTACTAGAAAAACGTTAACAATGCTTGGATATTTTCTCTTTACATTTAAAAAAATAAATTATCTAACCCACAACATATTGTGGGACATTGATCTAATTTGTAATTATAATGTGTTTTGTGTTTATGATATTTGGCATACATCTCAATTCACATAAATCCAAATAAAAATGGTATTAAAATAGCCCTTCTAGCAATAAAACTAAATAGGTGGTCCGCACATCGTTACTAGTCCAAATTTTTCTCACTCCAAAAAACAATGTTAAGGTAACATAAGTGTTTCCAAAGAAAAAACTGAGATCTAGGTCATTAATTTGACTAGGTCAAATAAAATGGTATGATTTCGATAACATGAAATAAAAAACATACAATGACAAAAAAAAAATAGACAGAAAAATTATAATGAAAAAAAAGATGAAAACAATTATCAGAGCCCAACCAGTCTACAACCCGATTGTGATACCAAGGCAACCCCATCAAAAACAAGTTGAATAAAACAATGAAGCTCAATTATCAAACAATCTAAAATGAGTAATTGCAAAAAAAAATTAAAAAAAAAGCAATAGAAATTTATTTTACATCAACTCGGGTTAAGCCATTAACTGTAGGACCATGAGTATAAAATTGGGATAACCTCGTGAACAGGAAAGAAAAAAAACACGAAAATCAATTCTCAATAAATCAAACTTTGAAGGATGAGATTGTAAAAGAAATAAAACTTGAAAAAAACCTAAAAAAATGAAAGCAACTCGTGTTAATATTTGAAACCCTCGACACTATCATGAGCCGTGGGACTAATGTTGTAGAAAGCAAACCCTAAGAAATAACGATATAAAAGTCTCAATTAAAAAATACTAAGGGGTGAAATTGAGAGAAAAATGAAATAAAAAAGGGATTTAAACAAAAAAACTAAGGGATGAAATTGAAAACACAATTCAATTAGGAAAATGATAAAATAAAATAAATAAAAATTAAAAAAATAAGGATCAAATTTGGTATAAAAAAAATCAAATCAAATGAAAAGGGACTAAATTGAAGAAGAAAAGGTAATGAAAAAAAGATAAAAAAGAAATCAAATAGCAATCAAAAGAATAAAGACTAAATTAAAAATGAAAAAAAAAACTAAAAGACACATAAATATCAATTAAAAAAATGAGGACTAAAATTGATATAAAAATCAAATAAAACCAAGTGATGAGGGACTAAGTTGAAGAAAACAATTAATAAAAAAAGATAAAAAAAATAAATCAAACAAAAATCAAAAGAACGATGACTAAAATGAATATGAAAAACAAATTAAAAGACACCTTTGTATTTTACCAATGAGAAGAGAGAGAAAGGGGAAGGAGAAGAAAAAAGTTCATTGGTATCCCACCGCGCCCATCCACTGTGAAGATCTCGAGGAGCTACTTTCAACGCCACTGTGGATGGTGATGTTTGTCAGCCCGAGAAGCCTGCACGAACCACCCAAAAAGCATGTGCTCCTGCCACTCGCCGACGTATACACTGCATGCACCAACAATGTTTTTTCTTTAACTGCGGTAAAATATTGAGTGGTGTTTATGAATATAATAGTAATTATTTTAAAAAATATTTTTTATTTAAAAATATATTAAAATAATATTTTTTTTTTAAAAAAAAAAATATTTTTAATATTAACACATGAAAAAAATTTAAAAATATTAAATTATTACTTTTAAATAAAAAAATTATTTAAAAAAATATAATTTAAAACACAATATCAAACATCCTCAAGTCAGTTTGTTTTTTTTTTTTAATAGCGTAAACAGTCATTCAATTATCGGGCCCGGTCCAGAATACTGCAAAACAGACACGTTTATAAGACACCTAAAGGGGAAGGATTAGGTTTTGATATCACGTCGCTTCGATGCTTAACCCGTCGTTTTGAAGCAGTTGCTGGTCGTCGCGTGAGAAAAAATTAGAAGTCTCTTTCCGTCGTCGTTTTGCTAAAATCCCCCCCTCCATCTCTATTTTATTTCAGGTTCGTAACTCCTCCTGTATCTTCTTCCTCGTTTTTCATTTTGACTATTAACTTGGGATTTAGATGTAATTATTAATATTAACATTGGTGGTGTGGCGGGAATCAGTGAATGGACACGAATCCCGGACCGATTGATGGATGTGTATTGTATGATCAAGACAAGCATGTCTCCTCTGCGGTTTGGGATGGCCAGGTATGTGTTTGCTTTTCTTGGATTATCTTATTAATTAATTAATGAAAGCAAATTGTGTGAGTTGTCGGTTTGATGTTCAGGAGCGTGGTGTGC
>Ga0325404_1005576_pt1 | contig 13225 bp, 6 predicted proteins | sample PopdelMetagenome_18_FD_205664 | JGI IMG/M metagenome (GOLD analysis project Ga0325404, IMG submission 205664) | Populus deltoides microbial communities from Bellville, Georgia, United States - Xylem-Control-R1 | ecosystem: Host-associated > Plants > Phyllosphere > Stem > Wood/Secondary xylem... | reverse complement strand
CACACTTATATCATCGCAATAATATCATATAGCAATTCGGTAGGCTTAAATTGCTTTTAGTTGAATATACAGAGATTTGTTTGGCAAAATTGGAAGTGGAAAGATTGATTTGACGAAATTTACTATAAAATAAAGGGACAAGAATGCTTTTTTAAACGTAACTTGGGCCAAAGATGGGATCATGGGAATACCTTGCTATTGGGTATAGCTATAAGTTAGTCTCCGAACTATGAAAATTATTCCAATCCAGTCCTTAATGTACACAACTTATCATCCTATGACCAAACAATATAATCCTTATCTCCATTCATTTGTGAAAAAACACCGCTGCAGATGCTATATGATTGTTCTCAAATCTGACTTGATTTTTTTAAAAAAAAATATATACATAACTTCTCCTAAATTATATAAAAATTCATTTTTAGAAACCTTAGTTTTGAAAAAAAATATGGAAGATTTTAGGTTTTGTTCACGGATAACTAGTAACTATAAATTGTTTCAAGAATGTTATCATCAAAACTATCTTGAGTTTTTTCTATATGATTTTTATGATAAATTTTATTTATTCGATGTTCAATGTTCTTTTGAAGAATGGCCTGTTTTCATCTAATTATAGATTTTTAAATCCATTTTATACTAAAATATGCAATTCAATCTCAAACCTCACTTTCTATTTTGCTAAAAATATTATCGGATAAATCTCCCTTATCAAAGGTTGTTGATGGTATAATTGTAATGTTTGAAAGGTATAACACTAAAACATAATAATGTCCACATTTTAAATACTGATTTGTAGTTTGTTTTTACTCATGATAAATAAACGAAGCTGACATCTTCCATTCGTATTGTCAAGACGACCAGAAGAAATATTCATAAGCTTTGGTGTCACTTGCAACTCTGGTATTTGATTTCTCTTTCCTTCTTTCCCTTTATTTTTCTTTCAAAATTTGCAAAATCTCCTTATGTTGATTAAATATTTAAGGAAAGTTGTTAAGTTTTTAGATGCTTGGATTCGATTTGGATGAAAACCATGTTTTATTTCTGTGAATTTGATGCAGATTTTGATTTACCAAGATGACCCCAGTTTGCCCATTTGTGAAAGCTTCAAGACCTGATGATGGGTCACCAAGAAAACCAGGGGAATGTCCGATTAAACACGGGGCCGAGCATGAAGGAGGAGGAAAGGCTAAGAAAGAGTCTGGTGGTGAATCTGCTACCGTTTCGCCGAAATGCCCTTTTGGATATGATTCTCAGACATTTAAATTGGGACCTCTTAGTTGTATGATATGCCAAGCTCTTCTCTTTGATTGTAGCAAATGCGTGCCGTGCTCTCATGTGTATTGCAAGTAAGGAGATGATAGAAATGATAGAATCAAACTCCATGATATGATGTTAATTTGTTTGCTCTTGTTTGTGGTCTGAGGCAATTTGTGAATTGGTTTGTTTTTGTTGGATTAGAGTGTGTATTTCACGATTTAAGGACTGTCCGCTGTGTGGAGCTGATGTTGAGAAGATTGAAGCTGATACGGATCTACAGAGTGTAGTTGATCGGTTCATTGATGGTCATGCTAGAATCAAGAGGTCTCATGTTGACATGGATAAAGAGGGGGAAGCAGGTGAGAATAAAAAAGTGATATACGAGGATGTTTCTTTGGAGAGGGGTGCTTTCTTGGTGCAACAAGCCATGAGGGTAAGTTTAGTTTATTATCATGGCATTGATGCGTTTCTATTTTTCTTTTGATGGATGTCATTTCTAGATCAACGTTGTTATTTATTTTTTTGCTATGGTTATCTCATCAAAATTATCAAGGTATTCTATACTAGTAGAAAGTTTCTCGTAAACTTCTCATTTGTTTTCGTCTTCTTCTTTTTTTTTCAACTTATTCTCAACTATCTTTTATGTGCTTGGTTGGTGTCTAGTAAGTTGTTGTTGCAATTTATAGTTAATTTTTCTCTTTGTTTTTTGGCTTTTCACGTGCAGGCATTTCGTGCCCAGAATGTGGAAAGTGCAAAATCAAGACTTAGTCTTTGTGCAGAAGACATCCGAGGTCGGATAGAAACAGTGGGCAACACATCGGAATTGTGTTCGCAGCTTGGAGCAGTGCTGGGAATGCTTGGGGACTGCTGGTCTGTTATCTCTCTTTTTCTTTAGTAAGCTTGCGATGATCTGAGGACAATGGTAGAATGAAAAGATTAAACAGCAACATATGAATTTGGCTAGTGAATTGAGATAAAGTATTCCTTTAGCCAATTCCAGCTAGTTTGGGACAAAGTTAAAGGAAAAATAATTCTGCTTTGGTATTAAGATGTTGTTGAATTGAGTGGAAAAATTGAAAAAGAAACGGGGCAGGTGAAAAAAAGTTTTTTTTTAACATGATCATATATTTATTTAGATTTTTGTTTTTTCTTGATTATCATCTAATTATTTAGATTAAGTTCTTGCTTATAGAAAAGATATTTACGTAAGGACATTCTTTACATGATGAAAATATGTTTCTGAAAACCATCTATCTCATTTTCCTCGAAAGAAGTTGTGGAACCCATGCACTTTCAATAGAGGATGAAGTGATCGAGCAATATACATTTACTACCAGTGTTCCTTCCATTGGTTGTGCTGTCAACCAGGTCACAGAGCTGTTATCCAAGTATTCCTAAAGAGCTAACTTTGTAGCATCAAACAGTGGCTTTTCATTTTCCAGAAACAATGATGTGATGGACAAGTTGATTAAAGTTCGCTGAAATATTATTGCAATGCCACTTTGCACCATGGCTTGCATTGATGAAATTGTTGAGGTTTCTGGCATGTTGCTGGAATAACATCAGCAGCATTGTTTGCACCAATGAACTAGGAATTGCTAGTTTTGAATATCTTAAGCACATTCAAAAGATTCTCACATCCTTGAGTAGACAAACGAAGCTTATGTTTTAAAGAATAGCTTTAAGGATGTGCAACCTAGATATTAGAGGCTATATATTCTAAAACCGGTACTTTTTTGCTGATTTCTTAAAACATTATTATGGGTTCACTGTCTTCTTTCAAAGTAATGGATTTTGAGTCCTGACGAGTTTACTAAATTCTCTACCTATTATGTCTATTGCAGTCGAGCAGTGGGGGATGCTGGTTCCGCAGTTACATACTTTGAAGAGAGTGTAGAATTCCTATCAAAATTGTCTGCAGCTGATCTGGAGGTTAAAATTTTACAAGTATTGCTGCCTTTTATTCAATGCGTGATTTTACCATGCCAACTATAATTTTTTTGATATTCTTCCCCTGTAGATCACGCATACGCATTCTGTTTCACTTAATAAAATTGGAGATCTCAAATATTATGATGGAGATCTGGAGGCTGCAAGATCTTACTATATGCGTTCTCTCAATGTGCGACGTGATGCCATAAAACATCATCCTAGTGTTTCATCCCAGGTCAGCAGCTGTTTTTTTTTCCAGCACACACCATCACTCTTGTTATTGTCATTTCACATGCTCTGTGACTTGAGGTATAAATGTACTTGTGATACGTTCTGTGATCTCTTGTATAGCAATGAGGGGCCACGGCTTCCCAGTTTTGAGAATTTCCATGACAATATTTGCATGATACTACAATGAGCATTTTTCTCTGCATGCTGGCCTGCTTGAAAAAAAGAATAGGAAATGAGGCCTGGTAGGAAAAGGAACTTTTAGTTTATTTTTTTAAGCTAGTATTGATTTTTGTTTTTTAAATGCTTCCGAGGTTCTCCAACTCAGCACCCTGTACTTATCTTTCTCTCTATTTAATGCACAATGATTTGATAAACAATATTTGTGATCATGCTTGTTTGAGAAGTTTTGTATGTCCAGGCTTCCTTTGCAATTAATGTTCTCTATTTATCTTTCAATTACAGACCTTAGATGTGGCTGTTTCCCTTGCAAAAGTTGCCGATGCGGACAGGAGTATTGGTAACGAGGATGCTGCGCTTGATAGATTTCATGAGGCCATAAAATTATTGGAATCCTTAACATTAAAACCAGAAGAAGCTGGTCTTGAGCAACGGGTATGCTTTCTAAGTAAACTGTTAACTATCATAATTATCTGGAATCTAAATCCTAAACAAATGACTGATAATTAGCTTCTAATCGCAGCGCCTTTCTGTGCTGGAATTTCTTAATAATCAACTTGCGGAGAAACAGTCTGATTGAACTTCCTCGAGTCTGATATCCTGCAGAAGAGAATCAATCAACACAAAGATAAATCTTTTTTTTTCCTGTATATATGCAAAGTTAATTTCATTTGTAATAAGCATATTCAAGAACAATAGCAACCATCCGTAGATTCAAAGGCAGGCTTTCCGAGAGGCGACATTAGGGGCAGACCTGGTCCCTTGGGGCATGGGAGGTGAGCTTATCCCACTTCATCTCTTTTCCAAATGTACCTACTTGGATTTAGTATCACTCAAGTAGTGCCTGTAAGTGTCACTGTTACCTGCATGTGGTCTTCATGCGAATTCATGCACACTTTGCCTTGTGGTCTTCGATCAGGTGATTACTGCTTCTGATGGTTGTTCCACTCTGTGCTAAGCTTTGTTTACATGTATTTTTCCTTGTGAACAAAAATAAATTACTAGGGTCTTCACTGTCATACTAATGGAATACACCTAATATTTTCGCACGCCATCAGATTTATTGACTTCCGTTGAACTCAAATTTGCTTGTTTGTGCTTCGAAGATTTTTGACAGGCTTTGTACTACTGCCAACTAACTACATTTGTCAATGCTATCTTAAATTCTTGATCCTTTATCTATGCTAACATAAATATCATTCTGGAGTCGTGAAAACGTTTGTCTGTAGCTACAAGCACGGGTCTGAATGTGCTGCCGCGGACTTATAGCATATCTGTATGTTGTCGTAAATTTATATAAAAAAAATATAAAAAAAAATTATACGAAGAAAGATTGTTGCAATTTACAATGTTTTTTTAAAAAAAATACAAACATAATTTTAGAAAAAAAAATATAAAAAAACAAAAGAAAAAAACCATATAGGGAAACACTGTAGTAATTTATAGTGTTTTGTGATGAAATATACAGTTGTAATTTTTAACTAGCTCAATATTAAAAAAAATAAAATTAACAGATAATTTAAAAAAATTCATCACAAAAAAAATATGTGGGGAATGACTGTAGCAATTCACAGTATTTTAAAGAAAAAAATACAAAACTAAATTTTCAACTATCTTAATATTAAAAGAGTAGAAGCAACAAAGATAATTTTTAAAAAAATCATATAAAAAAACCAAAAATCTTAAAAAAAAATGGAAAAGGAAAAGAAAAAGACCCATTCAGAGAAGTATTATTGCAATCCACAATATTTTACGAGGAAAACTACAGTTTGAAAATACCGTAGCAATTCAAAATGTTTTAAAGAAAAAAAAACTAGAAAGCTAAATTCTTAATTATCTCAATATTAAAAAAATAAATTCAACAAAGATAATTTTAGAAAAAAAACATATGAAAAAATACTATAGCAAAGCAAAAATTATGTAAAGAAATACTGTAGCAATCGATAATGTTTCAAAAAAAAATTATAAAGCTAAATTTTTAATAAATTTAATAGTAAAAAAATAAAATTAATAAAAATAATTTAAAAAAAACACATAGGAAATGAAAAAAAATAAAAAAAAATATACTGGGAATTAAAAACAAATATACGAAGAAAGCTACAGCTTTTCCCAGACGTTTTAAAATATTGTTAATGTTTAGCTTTGTCAGTCCTGTACGGATCGTAATAATTTCTAGTCTTGCACGTCTTGTACTGCCCAGCTCCGGAAAGTCTTGCATGGAAGTCTCCTGTATAAGAGCATCTCCTAAAGGGTATTTTTTACCCCGTATATTTCAATAAAAAAAATCATTTGACAATCTAATTATATTGGAATGAGAGAAACAAATATATTTTTTCAATGAGTTTAATGTTATTTCTTTTTATATATTGGTATTTAATTGGTTTATTTTTTTATGGTTTTTTTAGAAGATATATAGAAATAATATTTTTAAAAAGAAAAAACCATTTTGACATTTGATGTAGGATTGCTCTTCGAGTATATAAAATAAACAAAGCTAAAATAATAATATTTTTTATTTTTCACTTTAAGCATACTTGTTAAAGTTAGAGGTGAGCAAAAAAACCGATAAAACTAAAAAAAAATAACCGAAAAAAAACTGAATTAACCGATTAAAAAAACAAAAAAAATTTTCGGTTCGGTTCGGTTTTGGTTTCGGTTTCTAAAGTCTGAAACTGATTGAACCGAACCAAACCAGTTCAACCAACCAGCACTTAAAAAAAAAGTATAAATACATTGTTTTCTAACCCTAAAATATCAGCCATCAGCCGCCCGCCCCCCCTACCCCCTCATTTTACTCTATGGATTTGGTTCCTTTGGGGTTTTTTGGATTTTAGTTCTCCTGTTGAGTCGGTGCCACAAATGGAATTGGAATAGTAGATTCATTCCTTTTCTTTTGTTTTTCATATCCGTGAATTTCTAACAAGTGGATTTCTACACCCCTTTGCCATTTGATTAATTACAATGAAATGAATGAACGATCTCTCAAAGAATTAAACCCACTCCCATCTACGTCCATCAAAATCTGCTGATCAAATCACATAAAGATCTATTAAACATAACTCATTCACAGACTGTGTGGTTGGCTCTACTGAAATAGAGTGACGAATAAGATTGCTTAGCTAGGTTACCTCGCCAAATGGCTGGGTCTAGCCATGGAAGCTTGAATGGGTCTTCACCTCTATCAACTTAGGATCTGTTGTACGAGGCTGTAGGAGAAGTAGAGAGGACCATTGGGTTTTGAACCGATTTAGAAGGGGAAAAAACTGAACCGAACCGAACAGAAATTAATCGGTTTGAACTGGTTTTCGGTTCGGTTCGATTCAAAAAATTAAAAAAAAATTCAGTTTGGTTGTTTATTTTAGTTCAAAACCGGACCGAACAGAAAATACTCAGCTCTAGTTAAAGTTGCTCTAAAACCTGACCAGGAATCACATGGATTGTGGGACCAAGCTTTATTTGTTAAAAAAAATCAGGAAAAGATTATTTTAAAGCATGACATTTGACAAAAAAATTCAGATTTTTTCACCCATCAAGCCTCGAGTTCACCTGCTAGATCAGGCCCGAGTCTTGTAAAATTGCTTTTTAGAGGCGCGTTTTAATTCAATCTATTATAAACCGAGAGAGCGAGGGGGGAAACCATGTATAAGAGCGCTCTTTTGGTTGACGGTCCAGGGTCTTTCAATATTCTTTAGGATCACGACTCCCCTGACTGATTGGATTCGATCTCGATTAAGTAACATAAACCCACCTATGATCTAACCCAACAGCATGACGGTGCCTTCATACATTAAAATCCACTATATTTTTCGCCACAAGTATGCTCCATCAGTGAGGGTTTACATGGATTACCAGGCGATGTGACAGCTCAAAATTGCATGTACAAGAACTTAAAAATCGAAAACGAGGACTTGAAAGGAAAAATAGAACCACCCACATTCCATCCCCACAATCCCACCCCCCCCCCCCCCCCCCCCCCCAAAAAAAAAAAAAAAAAAAAAACCAACAAAAGAAGCAAATTGTCTTCCACGGCAGCAATTACATAGCGGAAATCAGCAAGCAGCCATAAAAGAAAGGATGCTGAACACATTTCCAGAGCTTGAACCCCTGCGCCATAGTAACAATATACATAAATGACAGAAACACAAAATGTAGAAATCTTGAAAAATCAGTAGCTTACCAGGCTTACTATGACCTCTCGTGCTAAAAGACAACTTCTATGATAGGAAGGGAAACCAAGAATGACTGAAATTTCAAACCCTTTTCCATTCTATTATCAACAAATACAATGAATATGTAGGGGTTAATGTACAAAAAAATCTATTTCCAACTGACCGACCTCCGAAACACCAAGTAAACCTCATGAACGATTTACATCTTTGTTCTAAAAAGGATCAATACCCTAAAATTATCTATCAAACCACCACCACCTTCTGCACACCTTTGATAACCCCCTAAGCATAGTGCGCAATCTTAATTTCCAGTATCATCCCCCTTGAAACTTTTTTTTAGAGAGGGAGGCAGGGCCTGTACAAAAATTTTTTATACTCCACCTTCGTAGCAGATACTTAGTTATACAAGATATTTGCTTCACATGGTTTGGACAACGAAGTCTAAGTACTGCAGAGGTAACATCTCTTGTCAATAAGCAACAAAACCACTCGTTTCTGTGTACAACTGTGTATGAAGTATGTGCATGGAAATTCTTCAAATGAAAATCTTCTGCAGATGTAATTCAGTTCCCAAAGCAAAGCAGCAACAAGCAAGAGATCAGAGCTATTTGACACGAAATTCATGCCTGAAAACCGTGAGATTCTGAGTAAATTTATCCCTGTTCTTCGAATCCAAGCTTCGAGTAACATCTGCCATCAGTTTGTCAAAACAAAGGGCAAGCCGCTGATGTTGATCCACTGGCTGCAAGATGACGCAAAGAAAGTGTAAGCATAGGGATCACATTTTGGAAACAGGAGGCGGTATAACGGGTGCTAGAAAAGCGCCATTAATTTACAGTAGTTTCAACTGTTTAGCTCAAACCCCACAACAAAATGCAACCTCCAAATTACTCATGATAGACAACTGTAGGGTTGCATGAGTTCTATGAAGCTAAAACACATCGTGTAAACCATTATTTTTGTTCTTTTCTTCTTTTCAGTTATGTTTACAATATGAAACGAAACAAGTTCAATAATTCATCAACACCTGATCACCAGAAACTATGAAGAGTTGTGGCTGATAGGTAATCATTTGTCAAAAACGTTAATCAAAACTGCACAGAAGTAATAAGAGGGGTTTTACCAGCTTCTAAGCCCTGTCAAACATAAATTTGAATGTTCAATTAACAGAACATGCACCAAAGCAAATTACTAACTGAAGTGCCCAGAGAAAATCTTCTTCATTGCTTCTACTTCAGGTGACAATTTCAGTATAAATTTGACCTGTAACAAATTACATTTACATAACAGCAATGCTCTTTGGAATCTAACTCCCTGTCAACTTGTTTACCTGCCCAGAAATTTTTCTATATTGGATGGGGTTTCCTTGAGCAATTTTATCTGTCTGACAAATGCAAATCAAAGAGCAGGACTCTGCAGAAACACTAGGGTCCTTGAAAAATTTAGAGAAACTACTTTGACAGAACAGCAGGTGTTGCAATTTATGTATTGCCTAACTTGCACTTCGCACAATCAAAATCCAGTACAGCTATTGAATGAATAACCCAACTTCCAAAATGATGCGAGTAAAACAGCAAATTGACTCTTCAAAGTTCAATCTGCTTATCTCTCGATTTCCAGAAAAAGTAAGAATAAAATTCACGTTCAGAACAAATGCTATATAACTCAGTCTCAGGAGGCTACAATTTGTGGCACCCATCGGCAGTTTTTACCTCAAATAGAAATTTTAAAAGGATATTCATCAAGCAGTGTACCAAATGCTATTATGTCAGCCAATTTTGTATTAGCACAAAGGAAATGACATAAAGGGGAAGAAAATGTTTTAAGACCATATCCTATAATTGTGTCCAAGTAAAATGTCTCTTTGACGCATGACCTCAAAGGTAGACAACACTAATAGAATAACATTAAGAACCATCATCAAACAAAGAAACACCAACTTTTGCTTGTGGAGTGCATATATGAACATTTGTCAACTAGTCAGCTCAAACACGCCCCATTTCATTCAAGTTCAGCAAATCACACACAAAAAAAGTGCCACTAACCATTTTTTCTCCAATTTATTTCATTCAAGCTGTGTAAACACAAAACAAGAATCAAGAACAAACAGACAATACATCACAAGTATCCAACAAATATACCAAAAATTGCATTCTATTTCATTCTATCTGAATGTTAACAGATTAATGTCAGCAGAAAGGAAAGAAACAAAAAGAAGAGTCTGTAATTTTCCAAACAAACCACGCACAAGGATGCTCACATAATGAGAAAAATATTAGGAGCCCCAGCGATTGCTTCAGATTGATACGGTCAAGATCTGGCCGAATCAAGAATAGAGTTGGGAAATGTAAAATAATTGGTTCAATGCTATATGACTTCTGCACTTGCTGATATCCTAGCCTGGAAGGTATATTCATCCTTCATAAACGACATATTGAGGCCCTCATGGTATCAAATTAGTAATTAACTGTCGCCGCAAGGGATACATATTCCAATTTTAGAAACATGAAAAAGAAAATCCAAGTCCTCTTTTCAATCTTAGAAACCTATTTAACAGTAATCCTAAATTCGAGTTTCATTCAGAAAGAATGGCCCTTGTAACTACTGACTAGAAAACCAAGTTCCTTATGCAATTGCTTGAATATCCATAAAAAGGATGCTTAACTAAGTATCTCAACAAACATGCAACTCTTTGGCTCTAAAATGACATCATTAAAAAAAATATTTGAGTTTGAGACTGATGAAAAATCATAGAAAAACAGAAATAAAATTGTTCAACATTGATTCATATAGATGACAACAAATATTACACTAGTAATAGAACTAAAACACTTGGCTTATATACCTTGTGCTTGTGAGTAAATAAAAGTAGCAGCGCATGATAGTCAAATGTATCATCTATCTCATGGGCTCATTAGCATACCAAAACAACTCGGAAAGTAGCATTTCTTCTTATTATGTGTATTTCTTCGGTGAGGGGGATCGGAGACTGGTCTATTGGGGAGGGCAGGTATTAGCTGTGTGCGATGAATCAATGTCTAGCTTTGATGCATTATTTTAGTTCTACCCAAATGGAGTTGAACAAGCTTTAAATAAAACACAGTATAACTGTAACAAATACAAACTAAAAACAAAATCTCCCCTCTTTAAAATAGAGACGTGATATTTGACAAGAAATAAGATTCAGAATAAGCTTCAAGAAAATTGTGAGTCATTGGATCATGATCTTAATTTGAGACCCAATAGTGAAAACTACAAATCAAATAACTGTGTATTCTTGAAACTTGTACAATTTTCTTAACAAATAGCATCACTCTTTAAATAAATAGTTATATAACCAGGTAGACACTAACTGCATTTTGTTTAAAAATTAAAAGGAAAAGGATGGTTATGACAATGAATAAAGTAAATATTTTACCTGTGAAGCCAAAATTTGAGCTTTCAAATCAGAGAATATCTGCAAGTGAACAGTGCTTATATTAGACAAATATTAAACATAAAAGGACAATAAAAACACAATTACTAAATAAGCAACTAAAAGGAAGATCCAAAGTGATCCAAATCAAACATAAGAACTGCCACAGCCATGTTAACTTACTATTCTCAAATAATAAGCAAACATAAAATTAAAGTTGTTACTCAAAAGAAATTGAGTACACAGAAGACAACTGCCATAGACTCTTACCTGCTCACTGATAATAGCTAAGCTCAACATGGGTCTGCTAAGACTCCACTGGTTGCCACAGTCCTCAAATAAAAGAATCTCAAACAAAGTCTTCAGTATCTGTAAATGCAGGGAAATGATTCAAGTTACCAAGTATTCAACACAACAAAAATGACAGCGTGGAAATAAAATCTAAAATGGTAAAAAAAAAAAAAATTCAAAAGAAAGCTCTACAAGACAGTGCATGTTAAGAAAATTCTAAAAACTGGTGTCAGAGAACATGGTCAACGATTAAAATAAGTGCTTTGATTCACATGCTCACAGGATAACTCATCATAACAATGCATTGAACCAATTTAGGCACCAAGATGTAGGTGCTAACTTATTTCCAGTAAGACCATGGGATACATCCTGAAGATTGAGTTCACAAGAAACTGACACATATTTGATCTAGGTGGTGATGTGATGCAAGGCCTGAAGGCACGTGACCCGCAAAATCGATTTAATTTTGCAAGTTTAAAATTGCTGAGTTGGTGTTCTGAGTATGAGAGCAAATTTGGAATGCAAAGCAGGCAAATTTTGATGAGTCACCCCATCTAGTTGCTCATTCTTTAAACCTAAGAAAAAGCTAATTATTCAAACCCCTTCGCCTATCCACAAATTTGAAACAAGTGAGCCCCGCCACAGTCATCTATAATGTCTCTTTGTTCATGGGGAACAACTTTTTAGGGAACATATTTTCCCCTGGTTTCATGTAACACAGGAGACTAAGCCAAATAAGAATTCCTTCTTTCCAAGTTTGCAGAGATGGCTAAAGCCTTCTATTGCCACCGACAAATCCTCTACTATGCTAATCACCGTCATCTAGCCATCCTATGTTCACCAGCAACCACAATGGCCTCAAAACTAAAAAGATGTCCAAGACATGCAAAAGGAGTTTTCACTGAAAAGTCATTGAAACAGAACAGATGATTCAGCTTAGGAAAGATGTCAGATATTGGATGTTTATCGCTTGGATATGCAATTGAGTAAGAACAAAAGGTAACAAATAATACAAATTCTTTAATCAACGCATATATCAGTTGCTATGGTCAAAACAACAGCACAACAATAACCAAGCAAGAGCAGTAAGAGTCTCAACAACCCACAAGTCATGCAAACCTGGGTAATAAGTAAAAATTACTCTGGAAGTTGTGTAAGAAAGCAATAAGGAAAAAAAGAGCCTAAAACCTCAAAATAGAAAACAAACTATTTATTCCGTAGAATTAATGAAAAGGAACAAAAGAAAGTGGCTTTCTGAAACTAACAAAAAAATACAAGATAAACATCTCAGAGAAAGATATCCCATGATCCATTTGAAATTAAAAGTAATATAAGGTAATAATTCAGAAAGCCATTTTCTCTGCCACGTCCACCTTATTTTTCAAAGGAAAACAAAAAAGGTTCTTGAAGGAATCTCTTATTGTTTGTTTTCCGCTCTTCCTTGCATCCAAAAGAGTTATTAGCTAATCATCCACCCTCTTTCCATCCTTATACATCCATAAGCACAAACTCTTATAGCAGCAGGAAAAGGAAAACCGTTGCTTCTATGCTCTTGCACAATCAACATCTAAAATATTTCTTAACGAAAAAAGGAAAACTCAGAAATCAACATCTAAAATTCACCAAATAGAGATACCTGAAGGGAGGGTATTATACCATCAAGAACACTTCAGAAGACGAAACTTTATGTAAGCCATTTTTAGCCACACAAGACTTGCAAATAATATTAGGGAGGTGTACTATAATATAGAAT
>Ga0325404_1005572_pt1 | contig 13232 bp, 8 predicted proteins | sample PopdelMetagenome_18_FD_205664 | JGI IMG/M metagenome (GOLD analysis project Ga0325404, IMG submission 205664) | Populus deltoides microbial communities from Bellville, Georgia, United States - Xylem-Control-R1 | ecosystem: Host-associated > Plants > Phyllosphere > Stem > Wood/Secondary xylem... | reverse complement strand
CCCAAAACCCACCGTGCTTTAGAAACCCAACACTGAGGCAGCCATGTTCGATCTGTGCTGTCTTGAGATCGAAGAAAACATTTCTTCTTAAAACAACACCAAAACCACTGGATAGATAGAAAGAAGTTAAAGAAAATTATCTAAAAAGAAAGCTTGAGCGATGAGCAGCATAGGAACAGGCTACGATCTGTCCGTCACTACTTTCTCGCCGGATGGCCGTGTTTTTCAGATCGAATACGCTGCTAAAGCCGTCGATAACAGCGGGTCTTCTTTTTTTTTTTCTCTAAAATTTCTTAGTACTTTTAAATTTGTAGACCAGTGTTCTTGCTTTGTGTTGTTTTACTAGCATTACAGTATTTAGGGGTTTTCTTCTATTTTGTTCATACTAGGTTTTTTTTTTCTTGCAGTACCGTTATTGGCATCAAGTGCAAAGATGGGATTGTTATGGTATAAATTTATCTCTTTCTTTAGAAAAATCGAATTTTCTACATGCACTCATTGTAATTGTAATCATAAAATTGTTTAATTTTAGGGTGTGGAGAAGCTAATAGCGTCGAAGATGATGTTACCCGGTTCCAATAGGAGAATTCACACCGTTCATCGTCATTCCGGCATGGTACTGCTTTTTCATTTTTTTATGTTTGTGTAAAAAGTTGCAGAAATTTAAGAAAAAAAGATGGGGTTTTTTCTCATTACAGTGTTTGCAGCTAATTAGAGTTCAATATGTTGTTTTTTATTGTTTTGGATGAAGATTTATATTGAAAATTAATGCAAATTTGTGGTCGTGGATAATATGCATGACATCAGTGTTTTTTTATTTCTAATGGGATTTAATGCTGATTTATGCAGCTAAAATGTCAGTTTATATGTGTAGTTCGCTTTTAGCATACCTGATAAAATTGGGTCTTGTTTAGGGTCAGTAGGCTTCGATTCTGATGCTGTAATGGGTCATCCTTGAAATTAACGAAGAAACAAGTTTTAATTTGAATGGATTGGAGATGGGTTTTTACGAGACATGGTCAAAGCAAATGATTATTGTTTCGCAGAAGGTTTAACTTAGTCTATGAGTTAAGAGTTTGGTAGGTGTGATGCTGGGATTTTGGCTTCTCCAATAAAACTCTATCGCAGAGGCTAGGTCAAACTTAAGTGGAAGAACATATAGCATGTATTCATGCATTCCTTAACAAGAAGAGAGTGGGAGTAGTTCCTTTCTAGTTATTTCAAGGGAAGATGTGCTGTAGGAGGTATACGGAAAGGTTAACTGTTCTGGTCTTAAAATCAAACACTTTGATGAAGAATATTGTATTGTTTGTGCAACTGTATGCAAGCAAACATTAACTCTCTGTCTCTCATATTTCAAATATCAGGCTGTTGCTGGTTTAGCGGCTGATGGTAGGCAAATCGTTGCACGTGCCAAAAGTGAGGCATCCAATTATCAGAGGTTTGTTTTTGAACAATGCCATGTAGTTGCAGTTGAAGTGTTATTTTTACTCTGAAGCCTGCTTGAGTATTAAATAGAAACCAATAGATTGTTACAAATCCTAATCGATTGGCTTTTGGTAGTGGATGTTGGAGGGCTGAAAGTATTTTTCTTTTGAGTGCTTTTGGCTCAGTTGTGACCCAGTCACTGAAAATTAGCATGCACTTCATATAACTTCCCATGATCAACTACCAGGACTGGGGACAGTAGGATGTGTCATTTATGCCCTGCTATGCAGCATGGGTTAGTGAGACCTAAACTTGATGATAGCTCAGCCTGCTACAATTTTCGTTAAACTAATTTGAGTTGTATGGGATCAAGATTCAAGACACCACATATTGTAAAGTTGGTGTTTGGACAGCACTTGTTTGTCTAAGGCCTTTGCTATCTGTTCAATATGACAAGATTTCTATTAGAAGCCGCTGCTAAATGCTTGGTCATCAATCACCACAAGATCCCCATTCTTGCCAGTTGTTTGCTCAGATATCATCTTTGTTCAAGATTGGAGATGAGGCGCTGTAGCATGATTCAATTTGCCTTGTGGATCTCTTACACCTCATGTTTGCTAATTCTGAGTGTCATTATGATTTTGTAGTGTTTATGGTGAACCCATTCCTGTCAAGGAGCTCGCTGATCGTGTTGCTAGTTATGTGCATTTGTGCACTCTCTATTGGTGGCTTAGGTAAGTAAAATTCCTTTTTTTTTTGTTGAAATGTCTTCTTCATCTGTTCTTTCCACCATTTAGCCTTCAGTAAAACTACATAAAAGTTGTTATGCTGCAGGCCATTTGGTTGTGGGGTGATTCTCGGTGGTTATGACAGAGATGGACCACAATTATACATGGTTGAACCATCTGGCATCTCCTATGTGAGTTGATTTGTTCTAGTTTTGCCTGTTTCCTTTGCAATGTTTCTCCCTTTTAATTTTGTTTCATGGTGTGTTTCTTATCTAATGATGTGTTGTTTGATTTGATGTAGAGATATTTTGGCGCTGCTATAGGGAAAGGGAAGCAGGCTGCTAAAACGTAAGTAATATTTGTTTTTTGTTTGGTGAGTGTATGATTTTATCATAGGGATTTGTGACATGATTGGAATTTAGAAGGTGATGTTCATTTATTTTTTCAGCTCTTTGAATATAATTCTCATCTGAAGCCAATTTATCAATTGATAAAGGAACCATTTTTATTGAAGGAATTAATCTTTACAAAAGGTTTAATTTTGTTAGCCTCATTTCAAATTAAATTGGTTGTTGCATGTCTGCAATTTATATTATCCTTTAGCTAATGTTTAGTTTTTATTCCTTTTTCCTTTTAAATGATTGAATTGATGCTGTGGACAGAGAAATTGAAAAGTTGAAGCTGTCTGAAATGACATGCCGAGAAGGGGTCCTTGAAGTAGCCAAAATGTGAGCGCTCCAATTTCTTATTCTCTTTCTCTTCTTTCTTGCATGTATGTATTTTTGTCAATTATCATTGCATTCAATATATTTCTCTGTTTTCTATCGAGTCTGGATCTTTTGGCAAGGATTCTATTGGTTCAACAATGTTTGGCAACCCTTGGCTCCTCTTTTCTCCTTCCCTTTTAAATCCTTATTAATGCCTTTGGTAAAATTTTAGATGATGTAATAGCATTCATATAGCTTTCAACAGCTGAGCTTAATCACCACTTTAAGTGATTTAGACAAATTTTGATGAAAAGAACCCTTCTTATTGGACATTATCTGCATTTGTAACTGTCATATCAATAGAAACCAGAGAATTGAATCATATAATAGAGGAAGAACCCCCCCCCCCCCTCCATGTGGGTGCGGTGCATTCTTTGTATTGATATCTTCTTTCTCCATTGATCAGCATTTACAAGTTACATGATGAAGCAAAGGACAAGGCCTTCGAACTTGAAATGAGTTGGGTTTGTGATGAGTCAAAGAGACAGCATCAAAAGGTAATTCTGGTTCATTCTCAATTTGAGTAATCACACATGCATTGATCATATACTGGAGCAGAAACATAAAAATATGGACTTTTACCATTTATTTTAATAAAATCTTCACTTACAATGCATGACTGGCACAGTTATTTGCAGCCTGACATTTTTGGAGACATTAGTTTCTGTAGTTGAAGAAAAGGAAGCTAGTGTTCACTAGTCCTAGTTTCCACTTGGAATTTGTGTGTTCCTGTGTCTGCTGTAGTGTAGAAGGAAACTAGCCCTGTTTTTTTTATTTCATTATTAGAAGCTACATTGCAATTTTTATGTGAAAGCCAGACTTCTCTTGCTGTAACTAGTTCAGCATCAAGGAGAAGTGGGGCATTGTTAATATGGAATGAAAGATGATGTAACTAAATGATGACCATCTTGTCTAATAACCAGTTCATATGATAATTCTTTCTTGATGTTGTTTTCTTATACACTATGAGTCGAGTGTTAAATGTTCTTACTGTGGTCTTCAGGTTCCTGATGAGCTCTTAGAGGGAGCCAAGTCTGCAGCTAGGATTGCACTTGAAGAAATGGATGCTGATTAGAAAGCTTAATTGAGCTAGGCCAAGCACGATCGATAAGATGATTTTATTTTGATTGGGTTCTCATTGTTACATTCGAAATCTTTTTTGTGAATGGCCACAATATCATCCTGGAGCTTATTACGAATTCTTGTCATGCATTTAATTGGTGTTTTCTTAAAACCAATTTGGTCCCTCATAAACTCTGCTCATGTCCAAAGTTTGGAGTCATTTTTTTCTTATTATCCTTTCCTTTTCTTGTGAGCTCACTTCTAACAAATGAGGGGAAAATATTGAAAATAAGTTTTGATTTCTGTTCGTTATAGGGAAAGCCTCATCTAAGGGTGTGTTTGTCAGAGAAAGGATGGATTGTGAAAAGTGGAAGGAGAGGAGAAATGGATAACTTATCATCCATCTAGATGTTTGATCAACAAAAAGGGGGAAGGATAATATATAGTTAATTTATCCAACTAAAAGCGCATTGAAACTTATAAATGAATGGAAGTATAGGATCTAATCTGTCCAAATTGAGAGTTTTGAAGTGCTTTCATATTGATTAATATGATCGCGTGTAAATGTTAGTCATAATCTTCTTCTGACAGATTGATAAACACTCTCACACACACCTGTATATTTCTCAGTAAAAGTATCCCATATAGCAGGTCCTCTTCCTTGTTTGTTTGTTTCACCTTCATACTGTACATCATAAATGAAAGAACATGAGATTTGATACAAAGAACTTGTTATAGTACCGACTTCTTGAATTAGTTAGTACCTGGTGAGCCGACGAGGATGTTCCCAGAACGAAATCATCTGGAAAAGAATGATGAAATAGCGGTTCATGCATGGAGGAATTGACGAAACACCATAATGATGCCCGGAGAATAAATCTTATACCAGCTCTATGATCAGAGAAAAAAACTTATTAGCCCTTTAAAAAAAAACCCTTTTGATGAGAACTTACCAGTATTGTTTTAAAACCTAGACCGGTTGGGTCCGGAGAATGCTTCGAAACCTATATCAATCTGAAACCTAGATCAATCTGGTTTTTAGAAAAAACAAAGACTAATAACTTATTCAAGGAGAATATGAAATTCAAAATCTTAAAAAATAATAATTCAAGCAACAAGTGTTTCGTTTCCCTTGGTCTCTCCCTCTTCTATTTCATTTCTTGGACAAATCTTAAAAAAATATCCCAACACTAGACATCTAGTTTCAGATTTTATCCTAAATAAATCTTTGTATTGATTTTATCCCCCAAGTCTTATAAATTTTCCATTAAATAGTTTTAATAAAAGGATTCAATATATAGAAGATAACCTTATGATTCCTAAGAATATATTTTTTTTAGTCAGAAAACTTGGAAGAAATTAACAAGATTTTGAGCATGTCGATCAGCAATCCAGCAAGCCTGAGAAAAGTTTGAAGATACCAGATCACACGCTGGTAGTTCAGATCAGACCATCAAATTTCTAGCCATGCTAAGAACTCCTCTGCGTGGAAGACTCCTTGCTTGGCAAGTTGCTCAGCCATGTGATTTGCTTCCCTCAAAATATGAGTAAAGGATAAGCTACCACAGAACTGAGCTAATTGATCAATGCGGGAGAATTCCCAGTCAAACTTCCAAAGCTCTCGATTCACTGCCATTTAACTATCCGACAGCGTTTAGAAAGTCTGATTCAGTCATTGAAGATTTACCCAGAAGACCATCATTGGAAGGAGAAAACTCTAGGGATTGCAAGACTCGTGTACAGACTTATTAGATTGGTGAACATGGATTTTTTGTTTATAAACATTTAATATTATATCTCAAGTAAACTCGCCATCAAAACAAAAAATATTAGCATATGTATAAAATTAGACCTTTGAGGTCCGAACTTGAAACTTAAAGAAATGTTCATTCTTATTTTTTTCAAAAAAAGACTGATTTTCATGTCTGTTTTTTTCAGTTCACTTAATTTTCTTTTTAATTTTATCTTTTCTCATCCGATTTTACTTAGTAATTTATTGTGGTGGTCTAAATATGAGGATCTCGTAATATCAAAAAAAAACTATGGTGGTCGGTTAGTAATAGATTTGGTAAAATAAATTAAAATTTTATTAATGTAAAATAATTAAGCCTCAAAGGATCAAAATTAAAACTAAAACAAACATTGTAGATTGAAGTTAACTAGTAGAGCAACTTTGCTAGTGCATGCATCATATACGCTAGGGTGTAAAGAAAGCTATTACGTTCTAGCGGCACATGCAGCTTTCTTCAACGGCCAAACACTAGCTTTTTAGAGGCGTTGAAAACAGCATGACAAAGATTTTTAGGCGAGGCAATGCATGTCGGCAAAAGAGTAGTGATGAGGCTTTAACTAGGCTTTGTGATTTTGTTTAATGAGATGATCCTAGTCTCATGACCTAGATAATGTATTTAAAAGGTTAACCTGAATTGATATTAATTTTTTTTACGCTGATTTTCTATTGCAATTTCATCCTTTAACATTGAATTTGTTGGAAATTAGGCTTTGTGATTTTTTTTTTGCTTTTATTTTTACGAGGTTATCATGCTTTCATGACCTAGGTTGTAGATTTGTCGGGCTAATTTGGATTGATTTGAATTTTTTTGGGTTATTTTTTTAAGATTAAATATTTTTTTAGTTTTATCCTTCAAATATTTGGTTGGTTTAAGAATTGGATTATCAGTTCACATGATCAGGTTTATAGGGTTTGGAGGACTTACATGAGTTTGCTAGCTCTTGTTTTTCTTTCTTAATTTGGTTTATTTATTATTATAGTTTTTTTATAATATAATTAAATGAAATTAACTTATTAAATCTAGATCTATAACCCGAGTTGTGGATTTTTTTTACTTCTTTAAATGTTTTTTTTATTAACGTAGGTATTCGGGCCAGTTTGCGCGCACCTCGACTAATTACACGGGTCCTGAAGTTAACGGCCATGTAAACCTCTAGTAGTCCTGAAGTTTGTGGGACTCGAACTGGTGACATCTAAAGAGCAAACCTAGGGTCTGACTAGTTGAACTACACCCCTCATAGTTACTTTTTTAAATATTTGTTTAAGGATATGATAGATATTGCTTTTTAAAATGTTTTTCACTTGAAAATATATCAAAATAATATTTATTTTAATTTTTTTATATCAATACATCAAAATTATTTAAAACATAAAAACATATATTTTTTTTCAAAAATACAGTTAAACCATAATGAAACATGTTAATACTGCTAATATTAAAAGTTTTCAATGGTATAGTTTCAGATAATATGATAAAAAATATTTTTTAAAATATTTTTTTATAATATATTAAAATAATATTTTTTATTTATTAAAATATAATTTTAATATTAAGTATTAACATGTAAAAATATAAAAAAAAAATTGTTTTTTTTTTAAAGTACCGAAGTGCCAAACATGAACTAAAACACCCATAAAAAGCCCTGGACCATTTTCAAGGGTTTTCAAAATAAACTGATTCCTTTCTCTACTGTAAGAACTAAGAACACAGTCGAAATTTTCTGCTCTATCAACAATGGGTTCAGGTGTTTTTTCAAATTTATATCATCAAATCCACTTAATTAGCAAAACCCTATAAATAAATTCTGTTTTTTTCTTTTATTCTTAATTGTTGCGAATATATTTTCAGATGCTGATATGGAGGATTATGGGTTCGAGTACTCAGACGAAGAGCCTGAGGAACAGGATGTTGATATTGAGAATCAATATTACAATTCTAAAGGTTCTTTATTTTCTTTCTTTATAGTTGTTTTTTTTTTTAATTAAATGGGTCTTTATTTATCTATTTATTTATTGTTATTTGGTGCTAAATCGAGTGTTGTCATTGATAATCGATAATGGGTTCTTATGGTTTTACGAGAAAGGGTGATATTGCTTGTTGAAGTTTATTTGTGCAAATGATTGTTTTTATTTTTCTTTTTTTCAAGTTGGGCTTGGATTTGATTTGACAAGAGAAAAAGAAAACCCTGTTTTTTCTAGGTTAGCTCAAATAGATTGGGTGCTTTTGAAGTGATGATCTTTAGAATGTCTCTCTGGGCACTTTCGGATTTAAATTGAGCGAGTGGGTCTAGAATTATTTTTCGGTTTTGAAAGACTATGTTTAGTCGTGAGGTGTCATCAGCTTGGACATAGATAAACAAGTAGTCGCTGCATGTTTTGTTTTTGTTGTTGTTGTATTTCGGGTCGTGATTTTTTTCCATTCTCATTATTCTTCTCGTATGCTCATGTATGATTTGTTTTCTTGGTTGAAAGGCTTTGTTGCATGGTTTTTTTATTTTCACTAGCAGGTTTAATTAAGTAGCATTGATGTGGCATTATCTGCTATCTTGTGATTAGCAGTTTTCATGTAGTCAAACCGTTAGTTGTTCTTAAAATGCTTTTTGTATATTTTGTATCTGTTGTAATTTTCCTTTTCCTTTTCATTGTTGCCACATGAAGGATTGGTTGAAACGGACCCAGAAGGAGCACTTGCAGGTTTTGGTGAAGTAGTTAGCATGGAACCAGAGAAGGCAGAATGGTGAGTAATTTCCAACTGTCTTGTTAATGAAATTGGATCTGCAGAATGTAATTACTAACACTTTCAATTCTGCTATAATTACTTTGAGCATGTGGCTCTCAGTTTCACCTTTCACGCTCTCCCTCTCATTTCAAATTGAATTTTGTAAGGTAGATAATCTTCATTGGAAGTATGGAGGATCTGATATGCAAATCAAGGTTGCAAACATTTTCTGCAATTAAGCTTTAGGTGATATGGAAAATCAGCACAATTCTAAGTTTTGTTGATCTTGTCCTGTCTAACTAATGTGGTTCTTGCACTTGATCTCTACAACAGCGAATCTTTGTGTAGCATGAGCTTTATGTAGCTAGCAGACAAGTGGATGACTTGGCTAAAGAATTACTTGCTAAAAACTAATTCACTATACATAATTGTACAGAGGTATTGTGGGTTTGAAGCTATCTTTTTAAGTGCTATTCACTTTGAGAGTTCATTCAAGTAGTATCCAGATTAGCATGATAGACACTCTTTTCCATCCAGAGACCAAGTGGCTTTAACATGTATCTGAGTGTGATATGCAGGTCATATATGTCATGCATGCATGTATTATCTCACTTAATATTAATAAATTATACCAGTTTAATGTGCTGCAGTCTAATTTACTTTAGAGGGAGTTGAAAGGTTGACTTAAAGGGGAATGACATGAGTGGATAAAGGGACAGTCACATTCTTCCTTTGTCTGCTAATATTTGTCAATGCTCTTTACATTTCAAAATACTTTGTCGATGCTCTTTACACTGCTGGAGAGGTGACATGGAAGTAGCTAATAGCCTTCGCCTTTGTACTGCTATTAAAATTGTTTCTTTGTTCTTATGAGGCATAAACTGCTTTGATTTTGTATGTCTGCTCAAATAATTACCTAGAATTATTTATTTCTGTAAGCTAATTTTTGATAAGAAAAATCTTCTTGTTACCAGGGGATTCAAAGCATTGAAACAAACAGTTAAGCTTTATTATCGATTGGGGAAATATAAAGATATGATGGAAGCATATAGGGAGATGCTAACATACATCAAATCAGCAGTGACTCGAAATTACAGTGAGAAATGTATAAACAATATCATGGACTTTGTTTCTGGATCAGCTAGTCAGAACTTTGGTCTCCTACAAGAGTTTTATCAGACCACTTTGAAGGCTCTTGAAGAGGCAAAGAATGAGGTTGGAATTCTTCACCATAATCTTCTTAGTACCCTTTATGTCAAGATGTTCATTAACGTTGTTCTCCTGTTATACAGAGACTTTGGTTCAAGACAAATCTTAAGCTTTGCAAGATTTGGTTTGATATGGGTGAATATGGACGGATGAGTAAGGTACCTTGTCTAATTCATTCTCTAGCTTTCATTTTTCTTTTCTTTTTTTATCTGCAGTACTGGTTATGTAATTGATTCATTGTACATGACAGATTCTGAAGGAACTCCACAAATCTTGTCAAAGAGAAGATGGCACGGATGATCAGAAGAAAGGTAGCCAACTTTTGGAAGTCTATGCAATTGAGATTCAAATGTATACTGAAACTAAGAATAACAAAAAGCTCAAGGTAAGAATTTTCTGGTATTTAGTTTGTGCTTTGCTTGTGTATTTAGAATTGGATGATATAGTATATACTGTAATAACTGTATTGAGCTTTCCTAATCTCCATGGGAGTTTAATACCAGTTAAACAAATATGTATGGTTGAACTATTTTCTATCCTTGAGGTTTTTTTTTCTTTTACCTGAGTGCTTTGACCGTACACTTTCGTGAAGTAACTTCCATGTAACCTGTCAATTCATTATTTTTTCAGCTGATAACATGAAATTTGATAAGAACTTCGCTTAGAGGGTATGCAATTTTATGAGCTAATGTCCTGCTTTCATATTTCATTAATGAACATTCTCAAGGTGCTTGTTTAGGTTGTAGGAAAATCAGAAAAACTTCTATGGAAGCAATCTCCACCTTGTTAACCAGATCGAGTAGGATTTCATGTTGTTTGTAGAATTCAAACACAAAACGCATTGGTTTTTTATTATTCAGTGGTGCCCATTTGACAAAATTGTTAGGCCTGGTAAGTCTTAAGAGCAGGATATGGTGTTCTCCAAAGATATGATGTTGATGTTGATACTAAGCTCAATATACAGATGCCTTGTATCTGGTTTCCCTGATAATGTAGTTCAATTTTGGTATCCTGCATGGAGTATATACTAACTCACATTAGGGATTTCTCATTCCAATATATCCCATGTTTTTAATGAAACATAAAGGTTGCTGAGAGTCGTATTATTGTTAGTATTGCTGTTTTAATTTTCACAATCCACACTTTAGTTTATCTGTTTGGTTGATTTAACATACTTTTTTTTCATGATGATTTAACATGAGGATTTGTTTCTTTTGATTTTCTCATGTAATTGTTTATGAATTTTTTCCAGCAATTATACCAAAAGGCACTGGCTATCAAGTCAGCAATTCCACATCCAAGGATCATGGGAATAATCCGTGAATGTGGAGGGAAGATGCATATGGCAGAGCGTCAATGGGCTGAGGCAGCGACCGATTTTTTTGAAGCTTTTAAGAACTATGATGAAGCTGGAAACCAGAGACGCATACAATGCTTAAAGTATGTCTACCTTTTCTTCTAGTATATATATTTTTAATCTTATTTATGGTCTTGTCATCATCTTCTCTCCCTTGACAAAGTATTAGTTTGTTTTGGTATCACCTACCTTGACTCATCAAAGTCTCAGTTATAAGCTAGCTGGTTAAGCTATGCCATTCTTTTCATCCTGTTGTTCTATGTTTTACCTAGAAATTCTGGTTTATTGAGTGAAACAAAATGCATGCAAGATATTTTATGGCACTTCGCTGCCCTCCAATTGAAGTTACAAATTAGTAAAACTCACTTAAAATCCATGTGGAAAAGAACTTTACAAGGTGCACTACATGGTGTGCCATACTAATGACAACAGCTGGATACAAGTATAAAGTGACAAAATGTGGATTGAAATTTGGGTTATATACATCATCAATGTGACATGTAATCATTTGAGGGGTTTTCTTGCAAGATATGTCTTGACTTTACATTGCATCAATAGTCCATTACCAATGAGATTTCTGCCTGGATGAGAACTGCTGTTATGCCATTTTATCATAAAATGATCTAATCATCATGGTTGACAGATACCTAGTTCTAGCTAATATGCTGATGGAATCTGAAGTAAATCCATTTGACGGTCAAGAGGCAAAACCGTAAGTACATTTATAATATTTATTGCTCTACAATCTCAAGATTGGTCTTATATTTTCCTCTCCAGCTCATTTGTGTGTTCTCTAATGTTCGTTACTCTTCAGATATAAAAATGACCCTGAGATTTTGGCGATGACCAATCTCATAGCTGCATATCAACGAAATGAAATATTGGAGTTTGAGAAAATCCTCAAGGTATGGTTAGTGGACTCTGATGGGGTTTATAACGTTACATGATGGTAAGCCTTTTTGTTGTTCCTCTGCTGACATTTAAGTTGTTCCTTGGGCTTTCTTCAGAGTAACAGAAGGACGATAATGGATGATCCATTCATAAGAAATTATATTGAAGATTTATTGAAGAATGTGAGGACTCAAGTTCTGCTCAAACTTATTAAACCTTATACAAGAATCAGGATTCCTTTCATATCAAAGGTGAAGGCCATGGTTTCTTCTTACTGTTGCACTATTGTTTAAGTTTTAATGTTAATATTTTTGAGGATCTTAAAACTTGACTGAGAATTTTAATTGGATTGAGATATTCTAGTCATATATTCCTAAGAAACTTCTATTCCCCGTGAACTTATTAATTCTATTGACTGGCAGGAACTCAACGTGCCAGAAAAAGATGTTGAACAGTTGTTGGTTTCACTTATATTGGATAATCGCATTGATGGACACATTGATCAAGTTAACAGGCTGTTAGAGCGTGGTGACAGGTAAAGCTTCTTCTCTATTTCTGCCCTGGTCTACTGTCTGCTTGGCAGCTGAAATTGCATTTCCATTACATCTGCGCAAAAATACTGGGCTTTTATCACAGCCAACCATCTTCCTCACTGTCAAATGTCATGCAGGTCAAAGGGAATGAAGAAGTATACTGCCATTGAGAAATGGAACGCACAACTTAGGTCTCTTTATCAAACTGTCAGCAACCGGGTGTCTTGAGATTGCAGCGTTGTGTGATTTCCCTCCAAATTAGGCACTCTGGTTATACCAGTATTTTGGTAGATTCAAGAGCAAACTTTTCTTCTCTCTTTCACGAGGCCTGAGTGTTAGAGAAGTTGCTGCTGAGTTTGGTCCATAAATGAGTTTTATGTTTAACAGCTATTCATTTTGAAGAAAAAAAAATGTGAGTAGAGAATGTATAAATATATAGCTTACTGATAATTTTGAATTTTTGATACTGAGAAAATTCAAGTCCGACTGTTTATTTATTTGTTTCTCTCCATTCTTATTTTCACATTGCTGCTGCTGGCCTTTGGTTTCTATGTCAGTATCTTAAGAATGTCATAAGATATAATGGATTGCTGAATTGAGAGGCTCATGTTGCCTGCGTGCTTAAGATAGGAGGAACGGGGTATTGTGTTGCATTCTGGGCATAACATTAAACAGATGAACAGCAAGTTGATATGTAATTGAATTACAACAGAATCAGTATCCTCCAATTAAGGCCCAGTGTCTCC
>Ga0325404_1005571_pt1 | contig 13234 bp, 4 predicted proteins | sample PopdelMetagenome_18_FD_205664 | JGI IMG/M metagenome (GOLD analysis project Ga0325404, IMG submission 205664) | Populus deltoides microbial communities from Bellville, Georgia, United States - Xylem-Control-R1 | ecosystem: Host-associated > Plants > Phyllosphere > Stem > Wood/Secondary xylem... | reverse complement strand
ATTGGACTTACATTTATCATTAAAATTTATGGTTTGATCCTAAAACACAAAAGATAATTTCATAAAAATAAGAAGGGAAGAATGTTTTACAATAAAAAAATTTTATTGATTGATTTTGTAAAATTCTTGGAAAAAATAATGATGATGATGATGCATACATGATTTATGATGGCTACTAGAAAAAATAAACATAATTAGATTAGCTGGAAAACAATTCGATTTGAAAGAATCCACAGTAATGACAATAGCCAAATTATTATTTGAAAAACACAATCATAAACTGAGAGTGGTAGATGTAATAACTTCTTCATGGCAATGGTGATATCCTTAGATTACACTTATGAAAAATGACAAGCAAAGTTAACATGGGCCAGGTTAAGATAATGTACTAGCTATGCACATTCAATAATAATAAAAAAACACATAAAGAAAAAATGGAAGCACTCTTAAAGGGCATTTATGTCACTCACATAATTCAAGTATGAAGTGACCAAATTTAGAGACACCTTCAAAGCCAAAGATCTTTAAAGATATAATGACATAAAAAAGAAGATTGAACTTTCAAAATTCATAATTTATGTTTTCCTTTAACTTTAAAAAATATCATTTAATGATAAAATTAGATTAAGTTACTGCATATAAGACATTATAAAGAAAATGAAAGATAACAAGTTCAAGCATGGTATGTAATCAGGATATCTTTGGCCAAATCTCATTGCCATATAAGTCAAATTAAATTCTATAATCAAGATAGTGTTTCACATTAATTTAAGTGTAGTTGTCTATCAAAAAGATTGTTTTACTTTATTTATATTGTTTTAAGGGTAATTATCTGTAACATTCCCATTTCCAGGATAAAACAACGTTCTCATGTTAACTAATAAACAGAGTGATTAAATTTTTTTTCTATATCTATTCATTGTGGTTGTATGAAAGTCCACCGAAATTTCGACGGAGTTTTCCCTATACTGGGAGGTCCCAAGTTATCAACATACGACTTGTTTACACTTCTAATATACCGCATCTTCTAACTCAATTCAACCCAATCATCCTGGGTCTCGGTCCCACAAACATCATCATTCATATCAACCATAATGTTTATGATATACATTGTATAACAATTATTATTATGGATGGATAAAGATATAAACATGCATACATGGAACATAGTTATACAAAACTACAGACTTAAATTCATCTATTCAAGTTTAAACATCAATTATACAATTTGAGTATATATAAAAGTTGTAATATTACCAAATACAAGGGTATACTTCCTAGGACCTAAATTACAAAAAGTGAACCCAAGCTAGAATCTACTCCTATTGTGCATGCAATGACCCTGAAACAAAATACATATTATTGAAATATGAATATCACAATAATATAACAATACAAATATCAAGCAATTTAAAAAGGCAAACATGCATTCATATTTTATTCACTTCTCCCTTTTGGTTTTCATTGGAAATTTTTTCTCCTTCAACTACTAAAAACCTTTTCATCTTCCATTATCAACCTCCATTTAAAATCTCATAAGACCACCCATGATTATTTCCACTTAACACATTATCGATACCAATTTCACTGTTATCATCATCACCATGTAGGAGTCGATGCAAGGTGATCCCTTTACCCGGGATCCTAACATACACTAAATGTATGCTAGTCAATACATCGTGATCCCCTTACCTGGGATCCTAACATACACTAAATGTATGCTAGCCAATACATGATTGATCCCCTTACCCGGGATCCTAACATACACTAAATGTATGCTAGTTCACGCCCCAAATCACACTTCTCATATTTCCTTTGTCAACGATAATTTCATCCTTTGACAATTCACACAACAATCGTTTACCCTGAATACATATACATTTAGAATATTATCCAAAATATCAGCATCATTATGCAAACTTTCCTCATTTCTCCCTATATCCAAAGTTTGGTAACTCACATCTCACATCAATAACATATTAAATCATAGAATTTAACTAGAAAGTATAGGTGCGGATCATCTCCCTGTAATAGAAGCTCTACTCGTGCTCCCCAGCTGTTACTGTTGCACCACGCCTGTGGTCCCTTCCGCAAATCACAGGTTTATCTCATAAATTTTCCTCATTCAAGGATATGTTTTATAATAACCATATCAACAACCAGTAAGTTTTTCTTTCAGTCATTTCTTAATATTTTACATTTTTCTCATTTCACCCATTATTATTATTATCGTTCTTTGTCTAACCCCAGTTATCATTCCTTTCTTTATATTTGGACCGTCATTGTCTAACTGTCACTGTCTCATTCTTAAACTGTTACTATCTGACCTCTCCTCAGATTTTTAACTATATCTGGAGTTATAGAACTCCGATTCAAGCGAGATTAGTGTCGTTGGAAAGCTAAGACATGAGGCTACAAGTTCTATGATTTAAGGAGAACCCAGTTCTGCCTCCAAGATAGTGAAAATTGCTCATTAACAAACAATTGGACTGTTACTATCCAACTATTACTGTCTCGTTTTTGAACTATTACTGCCTGACCTCTCCTCAGATTTTTAACCATATATGGAGTTATAGAACTCCGATTCAAGCGAAATTAGTGTCGTTGGAAAGCTAAGACATGAGGCTACAAGTTCTATGATTTAAGCAGAACCTAGTTCTGCCCCTAAAATAGTAAAAAATCATTTGTTAATAAACACTTAGACTGTTACTGTCCAACTATTACTGTCTCATTTTTGAACTGTTACTATTTGACCTCTCCTCAAAATTTTAACCATATCTGGAGTTATAGAACTCCGATTCAAACGAAGTTAGTGTCGTTGGAAAGCTAAGACATGAGGCTACAAGTTCTATAATTTAAGGAGAATCCAGTTCTGCCTCTAAGATAGTAAAAAATCACTCATCAACAAACACTTGGACTGTTACTGTCCAACTGTTACTGTCTTGTTTTTTAACTGTTACTGTCTGACCTCTCCTTAGATTTTTAACCATATCTGAAGTTATAAAACTCCAATTCAAGCGAAATTAGTGTCGTTGGAAAGCTAAGACATGAGGCTACAAATTCTATGATTTAAGGAGAACCCAGTTCTCCCTCTAAGATAGTCAAAATCACTCGTCAACAAACATTTGAATTGTTAATGTCCAACTGTTACTGTCTCATTTTTTAACTGTTACTGTGACCTCTCCTTAAATTTATAACCATATTTGAAGTTATAGAACTCTGATTCAAGCAAAGTTAGTATCGTTGGAAAGTTAAGACATGAGGCTACAAATTCTATGATTTAAGGAGAACCCAGTTCTGCCTCCAAGATAGTCAAAATCACTCATCAACAAACACTTGGACTGTTAATGTCCAACTGTTACTGTCTCGTTTTTAAACTGTTACTGTCTGACAGCTCCTCAGATTTTTAACCATATCTAGAGTTATAGAACTCCAATTTAAGCGAAGTTAGTGCTGTTGGAAAGCTAAGACATGAGGCTACAAGTTCTATGTTTAAGGAGAACCCAGTTCTGCCTTTAAGATAGTCAAAATCACTCGTCAACAAACACTTGAACTGTTAATGTTCAACTGTTACTGTCTCGTTTTTAAACTGTTACTGTCTGACCTCTCCTCAGATTTTTAACCATATCTGGAGTTATAGAACTCCGATTCAAGTGAAATTAGTGTCGTTGAAAAGCTAAGACATGAGGCTACAAGTTCTATGTTTAAGGAGAATCCAGTTCTACCTTTAAGATAGTCAAAATCACTCATCAATAAACACTTGATTGTTAATGTCCAACTGTTACTGTCTCGTTTTTGAACTGTTACTGTCTAACCTCTTCTTAGATTTTTAACCATATCTGGAGTTATAGAACTCCGATTCAAGTGAACTTAGTGCCATTAAAAAGCTAAGACATGAAGCTACAAGTTCTATGATTTAAGGAGAACCCAGTTCTGCCTTTAAGATAGCCAAAATCACTCTTCAACAAACACTTGGACTGTTCATGTCCAACTGTTACTGTCTCATTTTTGAACTGTTACTGTTTGACCTCTCCTTAGATTTTTAACCATATATGGAGTTATAAAACTCCAATTCAAGCGAACTTAGTGCCATTGAAAAGCTAAGACATAAGGCTACAAGTTCTATGATTTAAGGAGAACTCAGTTCTGCCTCTAAGATAGTTAAAATCACTCATCAATAAACAATTGGACTGTTACTATCCAACTGTTACTGTCTCGTTTTTAAATTGTTACTGTCTGACCTCTACTTAGATTTTTAACCATATCTGGAGTTATAGAACTTCGATTCAAGCGAAATTAGTGTTGTTGAAAAGTTAAGACATGAGGCTACAAGTTCTATGTTTAAGGAGAACCAAGTTCTGCCTCTAAAATAGTCAAAATCGCTCATCAACAAACACTTGAATTGGGTAAATTATCATGGTTTCACATCCCCAATCACATACCACCTATGAATTAACTTAATTTTAACAACAAATACTTTTCCCCTAATTCAAGTCTAAGAACCCTAATCTATAACTCACATCAAGGTATCAATTCATTATCGAATTTGAAATGACATATAAGATCATGTTTAGAACACTTTACCCGGTACGAATTAAGGTTTTGATCTCCAATCAGTTGAAGATTTTCAACTCCCTCCTTTCTTATCTAATGACAGCCAGCCCTTCATCTTCTCTTCTTGTTCAATTTTTTCTGGTTAATCCCTTGCCCACAAGTGTTTATTCCATCTATAAACCCTTAATCTTGGATGGGTTCTTGAAATTTTGGTGTTTCTCTCTTGATTTTACAAGAATGGATACAAAAACTCCCTCTTTACTTTCCTTACGATTGCTGCAGATTTTTGGTGAGAATAAGAGTATTTATGCTCTATAATTTTTTTTATTTGCATTTAGGCCTCCACATCTTTTTTTTTCTTCTTATAATTAAGTCATACCTCTTTTCATTTCTTATAATTTCACCCCACAACTTTTAGTTTAGTTTATTTTCATTATTTTAATCCAACCCTCAATATTTTTATGTTGATTTATAATGTCTCGAAATATTTCATCTAGAAACTTATATCCAAAAATTTCTGAAATCCTGTTTTTATCTAACCATATGCATGAATTTCTTCACTTTTATTTCTCATGTAGTTAGTTTGCAATTTTTGCAACCTTTATTTTTCCCTGGGTTTTACATTATCTCTCGATGAGACTATTTTGTTTTGTTAAAAAGGGTAGTCATCTCTTAATGAGATTTTTTTTTGTTTGTTTTGATAAAGTTATTTGTTTGTTTTAGTTTATTTTAAGGATGGTCAACTCTCGATAAGACTATATGTTTGATTGCTATATTTTTCTTTAAGGATAACTACTTCTCAATAAGATTATTTGTTTGTTTTGTTTTATTGAGGGTTACTGCTTTTTAATAGGGTTATTTGTTTGTTTTGCTATATTTCAATGAGGGTAGTTACTTCTTGACGAGGTTGTTTTTCTTCATTTACTTTATTTTGAAAGGAGAAAAAAAAATTATGATGTTATTTTCTTTTTACAGAATTACTATAAGATTTAAAGAAAAAATTAAATTTTCAATATCTTTGTCCTATAAGTATTGTAGAAAGAGAGTAACTGTTATAACCCGTTTTGACCCCTCGTTCTTCAATCATGTTTCAAAAAAAAAGAAATATTAAAAATTGAAAATTAAAAATTAAAAATGAAAAGTAATACTAATGAGTGAAATGATAAGCAAAAAAGGAAAGAATTGAAAAATATGAAAGTTTAGGCCCTCTTCAACCAATTATGGGATAAACAGATAGAAAGACAAGTGGATAAAGAAAACAATATGGTAACGAGATAAAAAAAACATTTAAAGATAAAAGGGGATAAAAAATCACGTAAATGAGTTATAAATATACCATAAATAGAGAAAAAAAGAAAAAAAAAGCGATTACAAAGAGAAATCAAAGAGAAAAATTGACTAGGAGACTAGAGACTAGAAATAAAAGGTAAAAAAAAAAAAATGGGAGCCTAGATAGAAAAATTAAGAGAGTAAGATTCACCGAGAAAAAAAATATGACCAGAAAAAGAGAGAAGGAAAAGAAAAAAAGAAAGGAAATGAAAGGAAAAAAAGACTGGAAAACCTAGCCTTTTCTTCGTCGATCTCTCTCCAATCTGCATTTGTTGTTTCACATAACAACTAGCCTTCCTTGTTGAAATTCCTAAACCACTAGACTAAGCCAATTTCATCACTTGCCATCATCTCTAGCCCATGTTGATCAAAACCACAACAACCATTGTTTCTTTCCAGCCCGCGATAATAACACAACACCTCTAGCCAAAACTTTTAAGGGTTTGATCTCCTACCTGGAGCAATGATAAACTACATTATTTATGTAGGAAGGAAGAGAAAAAGGAGGTGCACTGTATTTAAAAGATCACACGCCTCCCTTCTTTACCAACGAGTTTAACCACGTGCCATATATATGTCCATTCTTTAACACATATAAACCATGAACCACCATTGTTAGTCCTAGTTCCATTCGCTCTCTAAGATCATTTTTGGATCTCAAACAAATTTTTGTTTATTTGAATAATTTGTAACATGTATTGAGTTTATATGTATATATATATATATATATATATATGTATTGTGATTTTATTTAAAGTGTTTAGGTATGTGTTATTGTGTGGCCATTTTAAGAATATGAAGTCTTTAGAGATTTATTTTTTAAGATGCAATAAGATGGAATCACTCCCCCACAATACAGTTGAGAAGACAAGTTGTAAGAGGTTTAATGTGTTGATTTTCTATAGATATGTTGATTTTATATACAATTATTTAATTTTATATGGATGTGCTGATTTTATTTGTGGAGTTTTACTTGTTATGGAGTTTGTACTAGAATAATGATTTTAAAAAAATAGGAGTATTTTTTTTTTAAAAAAAGGTATCGTTATAGGGGACAACTCGACGAAACTAAGGATAAAATTGAAAAAAGAAGTCACGACCTAGATTTATGACAATTAGGAAATCCTGAGTGGTCTTTTAAAAGTTCTAGGTAATAGGCTAGTAATGTAATAGGAAAGATAACAATCACCATATACATTCCACATAAGATAAGTTGTCTTATTGTTTGTTAAAAAAAAAAGTATTCTTCATGCTCGAGATTGCCTAAACAAACATGTTTTGTTATAGAGTTTAAACTAAGACAGTGGTTTTGAATTTAAGCTAAAGAACAACATAATCATCATTACAAAAATAGTTAGGAGTTTGACTCACTAGGATGTTGAGTTATTAATGAGCATTGAACCTACGAGGATTATATGGATTAAAATAAGCCCAAAAGACACCACTTATTTTTTATGAGTCTATGTGGAATCATGTCGATCTAACCCAACTTGCTTACAATATTAAGGAAGATATTTCACATAAAAACAAATAGTACATATCAACATGATTATAGACTTGTATTCACCAATTCAAATACCCTATAATCAACATCTAAGAATAGAAGTCGAGAAATGGGTCTTTTAATCCTAGGTTAAGTTCTCAGGATAAATGATAACTTATACATCATATATAAAAATAAACATAAAAATCACATAAATATGTATTGATTAATTCTTGATTTTTTTTTTGGATTCGAGGAAACCTCACCCCCCCGGAAAGCGCACTTTGTGGGCCCAGGTGAGGGAGTAAAACCCCGGCTGTCCCAGGCTCTTACAAGAGGTGCACGCCCTGACTCGAACTCGAGACCTGCTATGCAGATCTCAAACCCTTTGCCATCACGCTACGCCCCTTGGGGACGATTAATTCTTGATTGTCAACATTTAAGAATGGAAGTGAAGATTGAGTCCTTTAATCCTGGTATGAGTTCTTGAAATAAGTAATAACTTACACACTATAACTAAAAAAACATATAATGAATAAGAAAAGTCTATTCGCCAATTTAAATACTTGATAGTCAACATCCAACGATAAGAGCTGAAAATAAGTCATTTAATCATAAGTTAGGCTTTTAAAATAGATGACAACTTACACACCACCACAAATACAATTATATATGCATAAAATTTTCATACATATACAAAACTATTATGCCTCAAAGAAACAAAAAAAATGAAACCCAAACCTCTCAACACCATTGTAGGGTATTGATTTCATAAACCCTAGGAATGTTCATACCCACGAGGTTGCCATACCACAATCCAGATCCATAACAATTTGAAAATCAAACAACATATATAAAAATCAATAACACATTACAAATTATTTAGAGCAAATTAGTGCATTAGTGTTCAAAAAAGACCTTCAGGAGCTTCTAATGTCAACCAAAAAAAACTAAAACTACGATTGTACAGTGGTGGTGATTAACCTTTATGCACTAGCAAATTACCCACGTGTAAAGAAGACTGCACATATACTCCATCCACGTGTCATAACCCATTTGTTACCCTCTATTTTTCAAATACATTTTTGAAAAAAAATAGAGGGGGTTGAATACTGATTAACAAAAAAGAGGGAATCAAATAATATGAGAGTTTAAGTCCATCTCCAAAACAACTAAAGGATAAAAAAGAGAGACAATCAAAAAATTAATGGATAAAAACTAGTTGTCCTCCTTTGATATGGCTATCCATATATACAATATGTTAAGTTTTTTTCAAGGAACCTTTAAATTATAGCTAATAACTAGATTGGAAGCCCGCACAATGTGGCGGACTAGACCAAAAAACATTTAACCGGAAAAAACTTTTAGGTGACAATTAAGTTCTTAAAGAAGTAAGAGAAACTCAATAACCAAGTCAAATCTTGATTAATTTAATAATACGATAAAAAATAAGGGAACAACAACAAATAAAAAAATATTATCCCAAGCAAAGCTGGGCTAACACATGAAACCCGTGACCTGGACATGAGATATGTTCACATTACATGTTTATTGTGTATCCTAGGTCATGAGGTCAAGATATTTCAATAGAAAAAAAAAATGATGATAAATAAAAATAAAATTGAAAAAATTAAGAGACAAATATAGATCAAGATATTTAATATTACAACACAGATTATTTACTTGGTTGTGTTAAATGAATTTGTTTATTAAAATCAATTTGTAACATAAATCGACACACACATAAAATTTAATGAATAAAATAAAAGAAAAAAAATATTGTGCAAGGTTATACATATTAAAAATATTATAAAAAATAAAACATTTTTAGTTGTTTTTTTAAGTTTTAATCTATATAAAATATATATAAAAAAATACAGATGAATCATACCAACCTCCTCAAAAATTAAATACACCTAATATAATTAAAAAATTATCACCATTTAAAAAAAAATGCTAAATAAGCAAAAACAATCATAGAAAATGGGTATTAATTAAAACATAAACTCAAGAATTATGTAGAAAAAGACATATAAAAAAGGCATTTATTAAAAAAATCAAAGAAAAAAAAAGAACAAGGTCAGATGCTGCTAAGCCTGGTAATCTAAGCCAAATGCTTGGCCTATCAAGAAATGGCTCACATGTGGGCCTTCAAGGTCAGACTTGTCATTTGCTCCAATTTCTTATGAAAAAAACTAGACGACACGTCATTTGGATTCTTAGATTCCAGCCACAATGGTGTCCAAAAAACAAGCTTCGTGTTTTTTTATTCAAAAAATCATTTTCAACCCATTTTGACCCAAAACACTTAGAAGGCACCTTATGAACCTTGTTAAACTAATAAATAGCCTAAAAAAAATAGAAAAACACCTTAAAACCAGAAATCAACCTGAAATAAAAAAATCTTCTCGAGCTCAGATCTGTTTTTTTAATCACTTTTAAGAAAAGAAAAAACACAAAGTTCGAACTCCTCTTAATATGTAGAACCATTTGGAAAAAAAAATCAATCGTTTTGGTAGTTAGAATCGTTTCCAACAACAACTTTCTCTTTCTACGCTATAATCCAGCGAATCCCTCTCTCTCCTCCCACCAAAAAATGACTGAAAATGAGGAAAATAAAGTTTAATTTTAAAATTGAATTTTTTAAAATTAAAAGGACCTGTTACTTAAGAGCCAAAAAAGATGGGGGATGAAAGTGAAATTTTAGTACAAATTTCAAAGTTGCCACTTATTTAACTTGTTTTTTTCACTTCATTTTCTTATCTTTCAATTCAACCCTCCCTCCCAAGAAAAATTCCGATGTTAATGCTGATATCGTGAGTAAAACTTTTAGGTCCTTGCCGAAGACTTGGGAAGCAAAAGTGACGGCGATCTGAGAAGCAATGGATCTCACCAAACTTTAATTGGATGAACTCATTGAATCATTGATGACACATGAGATAACCATGAAAAAGTAAGAACTAGAAGATAAGCCACAGAAAAATTTTGCATTCAAAACTGGGCATAATGTTGAATATGATGATGAAGTTGAGAAGGATATTGCACTAATCACAAGACAATTTTGAAACAGTCTAAGAAAAAAACAAAGGAATAGAAAATTCTCAAATTTCAAGAAGAAGGAAGAATCTATCAAGGAAGCATTTAGATGTTATAAGTGCAACAAGATAGGACATATAAAGGCTGATTGTCTTCTTCTCCAAAACAAAAAAGAAGAATCGTCATCACAAATAAGCAATGAAAACAACAGAGTGATGACTCAAATTCTAGTTCATGTGATGAAAAAGAGCATATTGCAAACATATTTTTCATGTCCATTGAGAGAAATAATAAGGTATAATCTTTGGATGATGAATCCAACCTTTCTTATAATGAGTTGCATGATGCTTTTAAAATATTATATGATGAATATAAAAAGTTAGGACCTAAATATAATTCTTTGAAAAAGAGTCAAGCATGTTTGCTTTTTAAGAAAGATATTTTGGAAAAGAAAACATACATTGTAGTTGATGATAGTAATAAGATGAACCAACTTAAAGAGGAAAACAAAGTTTTAAAAGAAAAGGTTGATAAGCTAAACACTACACTAGCTAAATCCACGTAAGGTTCTAAGATTTTGAAAGTCATGCTTGCTAGTCAAAGATGTGTTTTCAATAAAAAAACCAAAAGTATTTGAAAAATTACTTTGTTAAAGTCAAGCAATCATATAATCCAAACCATACATACAATTATTATATAGTCATTGATCATTTGGTTTATGCATGTCATTCTTTAAGTGATAAAGGCTATATTATTGTTGTTGATCATGCATGTTGCTTAATCCTTAAAAAAAACAAAGTTATATTTGTTGGAAATAAAAAAGGAAACGTTTATAAGATAAAGACTAATGCATGTATAAGGATAAAAAGTTGTCTTGTTGCTAATATTAATGATAGTTTTCTTTAGCATAGAAGACTAATTCATATAAGCATGAATATGCTCTCTAAACTTGTCAAAAATGAACTTGTTAAAGGTCTTCTTCATATTGCTTTTAAAAAGAAAAGGTTATGTGATGCTTGTCAAATGGGTAAACAAGTGAAAACATCTTTTAAGAGCAAAAAACATATTTCTACCTAAATACCTTTAGACTTGCTATACATAGATCTATTTGGACCAACTAGAAATAAAAGCTTAAGTGGTAATATATATGTTTTAGTGATTGTTGATGATTTTACTAGATATTTATGGATTTTATTTTTAAAATCAAAAGATGAAACTATTTATGAATTTGTAAAGTTTTCAAAGAAGGTTGAAAATAAAAAAAGTTTTTTTATTATAAACATAATGAGTGATCATGGTAGTGAATTTATAAGTGATTTGTTTGAAACATTTGTGAAGAAAAAGGATACAACTATAACTTTTTAACACCTAGAACTCCTCATAAAATGACCTAGATACCCCTATGAACTTGAATTGATAATTTAATCACATGAAAAATACTATTTTATCTCTCGCACCAAGTTATAAGTCTTGTGTATGTAAGGGAAAAATAGTAATTTTACCATGTGAATCTACATTAAATATGAGAGGTCCACATAAAAGTTTGATTAGTTTTAGTTTTTTTTAATATAATAGTTTATCAACCATGCTCGGCTGGGATAAAAAAGTTTTTGGAACAAATAAAATTGTTATTTAGACCATCAGAAATTTCTTGACATTCTCATTAAACTCGATATATAAATTTAACCTTGAGAAATCTTGACTCAACTATTTGCTTAACTCAAGTTTTAAATTAAATCATGTGGGAGTTGTTCCGACATGACTTTGTCAACTAGGTAGGGTTCAAAAAAAATAAATCAAAAGAAAAAAAAAAGAAAACAAGCTAGGTTTACCCAAGTCAACATGTCAAACTCGTAACTTGAGTTATGGACTTCACTCAATTGAATTATTTTTATTTTATTATATGATAAAAAATACAAAAACCAATTCATAATAAACTCAATAATGAATGATAAATTTTTTTAAAAAAAACTAGTTGACCATCGACTATAACTAGAGATAGAATTTCTCTTCTAAATCTCCATCCATTTTCATAACTTTGTGATGACCACTTATGAATGATTTTTTAGGATAGTATTACCAAATGCCTTTATATTTGAAACCAAATGGATTAAGAAAAATAAAAAATGATGGCTTCTTATAATAGATTCAAAGCCAATTAGTTTCTCAAACCAATTAGATTCAAAGCCATTTAATTTATCAATGAATAAAAATGAAAACAAAATATTCAATTTTCAATCTCTCTTTTTTCTTTTCTTTCTTTAACAAAATAAGTTTGATAAACATGATATCAATTTTTAAGTCTCAAAGGAAAGCATCAAATTCACACTTCAAACAATCTATTAAAAACTAAAACATATAGGGAATTAACTGTAGTCATTTTTAATGTTTACTCTTTCACAATTCACTATAGATTGTAATAGTGTATTCTTTTTAAAAATTTTCATTTTATTCCTCAAACGTTTTCTTTTCACACTTTAGCCCAAATCATCACAATTGCATGTTTTTGTGGCAAGGAAGGTTGAATTGATAGAAAGAGGACTTAAGTGAAAAATATAGGTAACATAGGTGGTGACTTTGAAATTTGTTTGAAAAGTTCATTTTCATCTCCCATATTTTTTACCTATTAAGTGACCAGCTTCTATAATTTTAAAAAAATACATTTTAATACCAAACTTTATTTTCCTCTCTTTTTAGTCTTTTTTTTTTGTTGAGGAGAAAGAGGGGGTACCAAATTCTTGGCTTAGAGAGAGAAAGTAGTTGTTAGAGAAGATTTCGACCACCAAAATTGTCTATTTTTGTGTCAAAGGGTTCCATGTGATAAGGGGGGTT
>Ga0325404_1005570_pt1 | contig 13235 bp, 10 predicted proteins | sample PopdelMetagenome_18_FD_205664 | JGI IMG/M metagenome (GOLD analysis project Ga0325404, IMG submission 205664) | Populus deltoides microbial communities from Bellville, Georgia, United States - Xylem-Control-R1 | ecosystem: Host-associated > Plants > Phyllosphere > Stem > Wood/Secondary xylem... | reverse complement strand
CAGAACTTGGAAGCAGCAACTTACAAACGCAAGCGTTTGTATGGTATTTTATCAACAGAGCTGAATATTCTATTTCATTCTTTTTTCTTTAATTTATTCAATTAAATGTGCTCAGTTTAGGTGATCTCCCACCATGGAACTTTTCTTCATCCTCCTTTCAACTCTTAAATTCTTTGTAGATGAGAATAAAAGTTAGGGATGATTAATTAAACGAGGAATTTTCATGAAACTCATCTACAAAAGGCCAAGCCTAACTGGTGTTCGGTTATCATATGGCGGCCTCCTATTTGTTTCTTTGTGAAATCTCTTGTTGCCTGCTTATTGGTCATCGTGCATCATGCATTGCCGTGATCTGAAAATTAAGCTGCAAATAGATTTATTAATCCATCCCCTCATTGATTATTAACATTGGTTATGTTATAAAGTGCATACTATGCCAGCTTTGGTGATGGATTCCGCACTCACTTTTTTTTTTTTTCCCCCTACTTTTCTTTAGCAACCTGCCAGATAATGTAACCTGCTATTTATACAAGGCTGTGCATACAAAAGCTGAAACAAGGGTAAGAAAAGCAGAACAGGAAACAAATCCATCTTTCCTTGCTAATTAAACTTAATCTGTCTGGGCTGTGATGGGAACCACCGGTTACTGTCCTCAGATCGTGGCCTGTATGGCAGTGTCATTTTCTGGGGTGTAGTTAGTGCAAGAATGACTTGTATAGTCCAAGCAGAGAGAAGGGAAAACGGTTCTGTATTGACCATGTCCCTTGCTTTTGATGCATGGTCAATTCGCCATTTTTCGGTTATAGCCACATATATAAATGAAGCTAAAGTTGCCTTCTTTTTTTGGCGATTCACCATAAAGGACTTGACTTCAGACACTCCATATGTAAACAAGGAGCATTTTTTACAAAGAAAAAGAACAAGGAGGGTGAAAATAATTTACACCATGTAAAGTCTGTCGAAATAAGTTGGACAAGACATGATCGACCGACAGCAAGTTATCTGGTAGAAGGGACGCCAAACTAAGATATGCTATTGCCACAATCGATAAATGTGAGTGACCTAGAATATGCTATTTGTGGAAGGTGAAGGCCAAGCCAACAATAATTTCATGAAGTACAATATATGATGTTAATTTAAATGCACTGCGATTTACTAAGATCTGCGGACTAATCCTGTCCTCTTAGGTAAGATTTTCCTCCCTGAAAAGAGATCAAGAAGCGTCGGGAATTATAACAACAGTACTTTTTAGACCTGAATTTTTGCTGCAGAACACTAGTGCAGGGTGGCGGTGGCAAGGCTAGACCTGTGACGTTCATGATCATCACTCTAGCAGAATCAGCTTTTTTTAAGCAGTCTAGTTATTATAGCATGTATGTGTTGTCATGGCATTGACTGCACCGTTATCATATCCCGTGCAGTCATTGCTTAGAAGCTGCAGGGAAAAGTAAGGAAAGTGCCTTGTTAGGAAATGATCGAGAGATCCACCGATCATATTTTAAATGATAAACCAAGAAATTATCCGGAGATGCCAATGAACGCACAGAACGACACTATGCAAACCCACATCAGGCATAAAATTCGCGAAGATGCTTTGATTTGATTAATCATTAAACATGTTGGAGAAGGGCTAGTTCATGGTCCTACCAATTAAGGAAAACAACAAAAACAAAAAAGATACCATCAGCAACTAATATTGATGCGCTGCAACTTGTTCTCCTTATCCACAATTACATATTCCTCATATATACATGCCTAGTCTAAACTCATATATAGCCATAGATAAAATGCAGACACAGAAAGAGAGAGCACCATAAAAATGACTAAAGTGCTAGTACGGAGGGGGGCTGGATTTAACAACTACAATATGGTAGCAAGCATCATTTTTGGGAGGGTAACGCATAAAAATGAAACAGCTGATCATGTTCCCTACTGGGTCCATATATTACCGTGGGTGCCAGGCGCACCACTCGCCCACCAAATCGCACCGTCTGCCAACTCACCTCAGATAAAGGCCACCCGCATCTTTCCCTCTCACTCTCACTTTTATGGCATGTACAGGAACACGCATACTGAAAACAGGATTCTGGCAGGGATATTGCAGAACCTGAAGTTCCATGAGCTATTCATTTCTGCATACTTAAATCGATAACTATTAAGATTTAAACCTGGATTTTCGATATTAATTTCACAACAACTGAACCTGTAACATGGTGATGAATACATTAATAAAATATGAACCTAATATGAAACTATGGAAGTGAAAAGTTGGGCCACCAAATATGGTGTTTTATTGCTTTTGAAAGACGATATGAACCTAATATGAAACTATGGAAGTGAAAAGTTGGGCCACCAAATATGGTGTTTTATTGCTTTTGAAAGACGCATGCAGTATTTGATGAATTAATCTCCAATCCCAGTTCTATAATCATCTCTGGTTCACGTGTCGCCACCTGAAACGAGACTCCTGAAAATTTCATGAGGCCGCAGGATACCACTCATCAAAATCTGTTTTCAAACCTTCCAAGCTTCGATCCCCATCATGGACTTGCTAGTTTTTTGTACCGTCATCTGTACCGTGTGTGCACTGTCTCCACTCTCCACCACTAAAACAAATCTTTTATTTTTTCCTTTCTTTCCCTCACAACTCTTCTAAATGGGGTCATCACATTTTTGTAGTGATTGGTTGAAAGAGGATAAGGTCACGACCATCATCATCCACTCATTTGTCTTTCTACCTTGGCTAAATTTTTTTCATGATCTCTCTACATTCTTTAAAAAACCAATTACTCTAATACATATTTTATAATCTTCTCAATAGCATTGTTGTCCATAGCATATAACTTTGTGTTTTATAATACTGATGGTGGATGGTGCATTGAGAATAATATTACTAATTTGCACGCATGTTTTTGTTCCTGCTTATATACGTATCATCTCAAGGTCGTAATCCACTAACAATGTGGATATTAAAGGGTTTTTTTTTATAATAATATATGGATATCAAAGGCTGTTTAGCTGTTTCTAAAGGATCAATTGCCATTGTTTAGTCATTGATTCATGTTTTTTCGATGTAGCTAGCACATCTTCTTTATCTCCTACCTCGCTATTGCCACTGTTCCGTTCCGTCATGTGTCAAAGCGATGAGAGATCAAAAGTTTGTCGACAGTAACCTGATTTGATCATTGGATATATACTTGCTTGATGAAAGGATTGGCAACCATCATATCTGCTTCCTGGTACTATCAGGAAGTCACATTGTTGCCAAACTTGCAACCAGTAGACGTGCCATAGTGATCAATCTCTATCTCTATTGGAGAAAAAATATTGTTATTAATGATCAAATGTCCACATCTTTGGTAAAAAATTTCGTGCAAAGCTTCTCCTGGTAATTGATAGGTTACTTCCCTCTCATGCCATCTCTTTCAAAAAAAATGAATGGACGACATAAATCAAGAGGTTGGTATGGTGGGATAATCAACTTAGATGCTATATTATTTGAATCCTGAGAAGAATGGTGTATTGAGAATTCTTCGAACTACAGTCCTTTGCTCTTTGCCCCCACCAACTCATGCCCTAGCCAATTTGCTAATGACAGAAACACATAACCATATACTCGACATCGGCACTATATGTGGAGAATGCACAATATTATGAAAGCTTTATCCTTTACTAATCTTCAACATCTTTGAACCTAACCCAATTTCCATGGCGTAAGCATGTCAACTTCAAAGCTTTTTGGCGTCTCCATTAATTAGGAAGTTAAATTGCATCATGTCCCTGAGTTCCAAACAGCACTTCAAATGAGTTATGGTTAGGGCTTGGATCTAGGCCTAAACCATGGTTGTGGCATCATCCATATGATATGCCACTTTCTTACAATAGTTTCTTTTCGAGCAATATCAAACACGTACAGGATCTTCCTTGATCTGTTCTAAACTTATTCTTCTGTTTAATGATGCCTATTTGGTTGGGAACTTAATTTCCTGGGTGTGCACCATCGAGTCTAATTAAAAAGTCATATATATCCTCATTTGATGAGAAAGGTCTCCCTTTTTTTTTGTTGGAACAGGCAGAGACATGGCACGTCATCTAATAAAATCATGGCAAGTTTGTAAGAGTTCGTGAAAAAGAAAAATGACAGGCATAAGTGGAGTTTTTGGACTTACGACAGTTGAATCCTTTGTCCATCTGTATAACATGGGAAAAGAAAATCAGGCTGTGCTTTGTCATTTGCAGAACTTTTTCACTGTATTCTTGTTTACACAAGTAAAAATTTGATAAAAAAAATATATGTAAAACCAAAAAAAAAGAGAATTTTCTTTGCTCCAAAATTGAAGTGGTGGGGGAATTGTGGAATCATTTCTTCATATACTTGGTGTTGACCAAAATGTGCAAATATAATCCAAGAAAAACTGGGCCCTAATTTGTGAAAAATATCATCAGATGAGGAGCAGAGGAGTGCTACGTTCACACAGCAAACCATAGCCACTCATAAGAGCTAAAGAAATGGTCATAAGTGGCAATCATAGCAGATTTTGATTACATCTTGAAACACTAGGACGCCTGCTGCCGTCGTCATTTTTGAATGTAGCAACTTCAATTTGTGGTGGGGACACCTCACCACAAACTATACGAGTATATGGATAGAGACGAAGTAGAATGACCTAGCCTGTCATGTTTTGATTGGGAGATTAAATCCATTTGGACCTATTTCATTGTTATTTTATTTATTTAGCTCATTTGGCCTGCTCATTGTTATTTTTTTTATTTATGTTAAATAGTTTAATTTGATAGGTCAAGCCCAATAGCGGGATGTTTTAGGGTTTACTATTTATATGTTCATCTGTCATTTTGAGACACAGTTTTGATGATTAATGAAAAATTTACAGACTTTGCATATCTCTAATCCTCTTTATTCTTTTCTTCAGCTCCTTTCTTTTCTAAAGCTTCTTTCTGTTCTTGCTTTAATTTTATTATTTATTGTTCCGCATCAAATTTGTTATCAGAGCATGGCTTTTAATTGTTTTTACAATTAAACGATCAACAGGTTTATGTTTAACCCTAAATTGATCTAAAAGAAAAAAAAAGAAAAAGCATACTGTTCTGATTAAGAAAAAAAACCTGTTCATCGGCATTGTTCATTGTCGATCCCCATCAACGGCGCCTCAGGCAATCACAACGGCAAACCCACCACCAAGAAGACCTGCACATCAGTCCCACTGAACAATTGACCATTCTACATCAACGCCGATCACAACCAACGATCACAGCCAACGGTCACAAGTCCACGCTGATTTACTGCCTTCAACAACCCACAACGCCGCCGCCATAGCAGCCTTTTGTCTTTGGTTCCAAATTTGCTAACCAACAGCGCCATCAGCCGCACCCCAGCAGCAGCACCAGCCGCAACGCCACCATTCACAGTGCCCTCACCTTCAGCAGCGACAACGGATCAACAGGCCCTCGTCCAGCAGTGACACCACAAACACCACCGCCTCTTCCCTCGCACCGCCAGGCCCAAGTAGAGTCACGAAGCCCCGCTTCGTGCTCCGTCGCCGACAGCAGCGACAACAGTTCACAGAAGCTAAGGAAGCAAGAAAACAGAAGCTGCAAACATAATTAACCTAGCCACGTCAGTACCACGTCAGAGCATCCGTGACATCTGCCACGCCATCAATTCTTGCCACGTCGCCTGCCATGTCATCAGTTCTGCCACGTCAGCGCCCCCGCCACATCATCTGCCTCATTAGCATATCCTGCCATATCAGCTGCCACGTAATCCTCCACTGCCACATCATACGATCAGAATTTTTACCCATTAAAAATCATCATTCCTGGTACGTTTTTACACTTGTTAACCAATATTTAACATTAATATTATTTTTTTGTGCTTGCCCATAACTAAAACATAGCCCGCATTTACATTGAATTACCTTAATTTTGAGCTTATTTAGCATTGAAGATCTGATGCTCTTAATTAATTGTGGAGCTTGGTTAAATTAGTGGGAAAACTAAAACATTGTGTTTGGATTACTTGTGTGCATTTAGAGGACTTACATTGCTTGCTTGCGCATTTTCCTGGTTTAATCTGTCATCACTCAGTCTTCAAGATAATTAAAAAAATTAAAAAAAATTATTTTCTTTATTTTATTTTTTTTATTAGCCATAATTTTATTTTGTGTTTTACTTACAAGTGTTATTTTGTGATCTCAGTCTCAGGATTAGTTTTGCATGTATTTACGTAGTGGTCGTCTAATACACAATTTAGAAGTCATAGCTACCATGGACCCGAACTCTAGTAATGTTCTTAGAGATATTCAAGAACAATTACAACTTATGTGAACGGAAATGAGCAACATGTCCAATCAAATGAACAACCTTTCTGGGAGGATGGAGTCCATAGAAACTTTGCAAATAAGACAGTCTAGTGAGAGTGAGCATTCAAGTGACAACCATAAGAATCCTTAAAGACCAGTTCCTCGTAGGAACTGCCCCCATAATCAACACCAAGGTCACAATGACTTTGATGACCCTTATAATAGTGAGCATTCCAATGATTACTGTCACATACCAGTTCATTCTAGGAACCGTCAATACAACCGCAATCAGGGCCATCACGATTATAATGACCCTAACGAGCGAGTCATGAGGCATATCAAGATAGAAGCCCCAACTTTTGAGGGTCAACTTGACCCGTGGATTTTTGATAGATGGATCTGTGACATGGATCAATTCTTTGGCTAGTATAATCTATCTGAGAATAGAAGGGTAAGATTTGCAAAGATGAAACTTAGTGGAACCGCTCAGCTCTATTGGGAAAGTGTAGAAGAGTCTTTGATTAGGAGAGGTCAACCCCCTATTACTGACTGGGTTGAAATGAAGACTAAGTTAGAAGAAAAGTACTTGCCTCGTTCTTATAGAGGAAATCTTTTGAACCAGTGGAATAACTTGAGGCGAGGAGGCAAGTCTACCAATGAATATGTGGCACAATTTGATGAGTATAGGATGAGGTGTGCAGTTAGGGAGGATGAAGTGATGACCCTAAGTAGATTTCAAAAAGGCTTAAACGATGACCTTAGAAGAGAGATTGTGCTTAGGGGTGTTTCCACCCTTGATGAAGCTTATACCCTAGCACAAAATTATGACTTGGTCACAAAAAGACAGTGGACAAGACGTCAGGACACTCGTAATACCCCTTCTAGATCTCAACCTGGTAGTAATAACTCCATATTAGGTGCCCCACCTCGTAAACCCAATCCTTTGATTTCCCAGATACCTAGAGAAGACAAGGGTAAGGATATTTTTCATGAAGCACCTAAATCTTCAAGAATTCAGTGTTTTAAGTGTCAGGGTTTTGGCCATATTTCCTCTAGCTGCCCTAATAAGGCTTTGTTCATCAAGGGGCAAGAGGATATGGATGAAGAAGATACTTGTGATGATAAGGTATATGAACTCAATCCCGATGATTTTCAAGATCTAAATGATGAGGATGATAAGTCTAACTTGCTAGGATGTGTTAGGTCTATATCCACTCAAATCAAGACAACCAGATTAGGTGTGGTTAAATGTGCTTTAACACAACTTAAAGGAACTGAGGATTGGAGAAGGACTGCTATGTTTTACACTTACATTAAATGTGGAGATAAAGGGTGTAAGATCATCATAGACAGTGGTAGTTGTATCAATGCAGTTTTCTCGGGTAGTGTATCCTGCTTAGGCTTAAAGTCTGTTCCACACCTTAAACCCTATAATGTGTTTTGGGTTAATGATACATCTATAGTGATCAAAGAGAGATGTCTTTTTCCCATTAAGATTTTTGACTATCATGATGAAATTTGGTGTGATGTCATTCCCATGGATGTAGGGCACGTCATTTTGGGCAGGCCTTGGTTATATGATTTGGACGTTACAATCTTTGGACGAACAAATTCTTGTTCATTCACTTTTCAAGGTAAAAAAATCCAACTTATTGGATTACCCCCAAGGTCTAATGATAATACTCAAAAGAAGAATAAAGTGAAAGATGAAGGGCTTAACATAATAAGTCCTAGGGAGTTTGATAAGGAGATTTGTGAGGAGTCTGTTGTGTTTGCTGTAGTGGCTAAAGAGATTGTAGAAGACTTTTCAGATGAGCCATCTGAAGAGGTAAGAGAAGTGTTGAGAGAATTTCAAGATGTTTTCCCTTCTGAACTACCTGATGCTTTACCCCCTATGTGTGATGTTTAACACGCCATATATTTTGTCCCTAGGGCTACATTACCAAACTTGCCTCACTATAGGATGAACTTGAGTGAACATGCTAAATTGCAAAGGCAAATATGTGAGTTGTTACAAAAGAGATTTATAAGAGAGAGTTTGAGCCCTTGTGCAGTACCTGCACTGTTAACACCCAAGAAAGATGGATCATGGAGAATGTGTGTCGACAGTCGAGCCATCAATAGAATTACAATCAAGTATCGTTTTCCAATTCCTCAATTGGATGACATGCTAGATATGATGGTAGGAACCCAGATCTTCTCTAAGATTGACTTGAAGAGGGGATATCATCAGATTAGGATCCATCCGGGAGATGAGTGGAAAACAACATTTAAGACTAAGGACGGTTTATATGAATTGCTAGTCATGCCTTTTGGCCTTTCCAATGCACCAAGCACTTTTATGAGAGTAATGACACAAGTGCTTCGGCCATTTATGGGAAAGTTCTTGGTGGTATACTTTGATGATATTCTTATTTATAGCAAAACCAATGAATAACATTTCGATCATCTTATTCAAGTTTGTACCACCCTAAGAAAAGCAAGTTTGTTTGCAAATGTCAAAAAGTGTTCATTCTTTACAGATCAAATGGTCTTTTTAGGGTTTATAGTGTCATGGAAAGGAGTCTCTGCGGACCCCCAGAAAGTCCAAGCGATAGTAGATTGACCTGAACCTAAGACTATTCATGAGGTTCGTAGTTTTCATGGGCTTGCGACTTTCTATCATCGTTTTATTAAGGGATTTAGCACCATCATGTCGCCTATTACAGATTGTTTGAAACAAGGTGAGTTTAAGTGGATTAAAGGAGCTAATAGGGCATTTGAGAAGGTTAAGAAGAAAATGATGGAGGCCCCAGTAATGCGGCTACCTGATTTTACTAAAGGGTTTGAAGTAGAATGTGATGCTTCGTGAGTCGGTATAGGTGGAGTACTTAATCAAGAACGTCACCATGTAGCCTACTTTAGTGAGAAACTTAATGAGGCAAAACAAAAGTACTCAACTTATGATAAGGAGTTTTATGCGGTGGTTTAGGCCTTGCGTTATTGGCGCCATTACTTATTACCACAGGAGTTTGTTCTTTACTCCGACCATGAGACCCTCCGCTATCTTAACTCCCAAAAAAAGCTTAATCATAGGCATGGTCATTGGGTTGAATATTTGCAAGCATACTCATTTGTTTTGAAACATAAATCTAGAATAGAGAATAAGGCTGTAGATGCTTTGAGTCGTCGGGTAACGCTGTTATTTATAATGAGTGTTGAAGTCACAGGATTTGAGAGACTCAAAAAGGAGTATGAATCTTGCTCAGAATTTGGAGAAATATACTTGACATTGAAGGATGAGAATCACCATGTTATAAATGGTTATCACCTCCAAGATGGATACTTATTTCGGGATAATAAGCTTTGTATCCCGAAAACATCCGTGCGTGATTTTTTGATATGGGAGATTCATGCTGGAGGTCTCTCAGGACATTTTGGAAGGAATAAAACCATCGAAGAAGTGGAACGCCAGTTCTTTTGGTTTAGTTTGAAAAGAGATGTTGCTAAATTGGTAGGTCAATGTCGAACTTGCCAACTAGCTAAGCATAGAAAATAAAATACTGGTCTTTACACCCCATTGCCCGTTCCTACTTGCCCTTGGCAAGATGTGAGCATGGATTTTGTGTTTGGGCTTCCACGTACTGCAAAGAAACATGATTCTATTTTTGTGGTTGTCGACCGCTTCTCTAAGATGGCCCATTTTATTCCTTGTACTAAGACCACATATGCTTCCAAAGTTGCAAAACTCTATTTTGATGAGATTGTCAAGTTGTATGGTCTTCCCCAAACCATAGTTTCGGATAAGAATGTTAGATTCACAAGTTATTTCTGGAAAACCCTTTGGCATATGGTGGGAACCAAATTGAAGTTTTCTACTGCTTACCACCCCCAAACTGATGGTCAAACTGAGGTGGTTAACAGGAGTTTGGGCAATCTTTTAAGGTGTCTAGTGAGTGATCATAATCGGAATTGGGATCTGATTCTTCCTACGGCCTAGTTTGCCTATAATAGCTCTATCAATAGGTCAATAGGCATGAGTCCCTTTGAAGTTGTACATGGTTACAAGCTTAGGAAACCTTTAGACCTTCTTCCCATGTCCCTTCATGCTAGAGTGTCTAAGTCAGCCGAGTCTTTTGCACATAGAATTCAGGATTTGCATATTGAGATCACTAAATAGATTCAAACAAGTAATACACAATATAAACTTCAAGTTGATTTACATAAACGACATAATGAGTTTAATGTGAGAGACTATGTTATGATACGGATTAGACCCGAGTGGTTTCCTTCAGGAGCTAATAGAAAATTACATGCACGTAGTGCCGGACCTTTCAAAGTGCTACAACGGGTTGGTCCAAATGCTTATGTTCTTGATTTACCACATGATTTTGGCATTAGCTCTACATTTAATATTGAGGATCTAATTGCATACCACAAACCACTTCCTATTCCAGATGATCCATTTGAGATACCACTTAACTCCCCTTCTGATGATCATATTGAAACCTCTATCCATTTCACTTTGACATCAGCACAAAAGGTTAATATTGATGTTATTCTGGATGAACAAGTTGTTTTTAACAGGAATGGTAATGTTTAACGGTTTCTAGTTCGTTGGGTGGGTCGACCTGACTCAGATTGCACTTGAATTACTAGAGATACTTTGCAGCAGCTTGACCCAGATCTTTGGGAGTACTATCAGAGTCGGCCAGTACTACACTCGACGGGGTCGAGTTTCTCTAACCCCGGGAGAGTTGGTGGGGACACCAGACCCACATCATAAACCTACACGAGTATATAGACGGAGATGACGTAGGATGACCTAGCCTGTCACGCTTTGGTTGGGAGACTAAGCCCATTTGGGCTCATTTCATTGTTATTTTATTTATTTAGCCTATTTGGGCCTGCTCATTGTTATTTTATTATTTATGTTAAATAGTTTGATGTGATGGGCCGAGCCTAATAGCGGGATGTTTTAGGGTTTACTATTTATATGTTCATCTGTTATTTTGAGACACAGTTTTGATGATTAATGAAGAATTTGCAGACTTTGCATATCTCTAATCTCCTTTCTTCTTTTCTTCAGCTTCTTTCTTTTTTAAGGTTTCTTTCTATTTTTGCTTTAATTTTATTATTTATTATTCCGCATCAATTTGTTTGCATTTTCACTTGCAATTTGACCATAATATGACCACATTATCATTTTTCCATCCTCCATGACAGTAATAAGAGTTTTCTTCTGATCTTTCAATGTGCGGTCACCAATGTTTTGATGACTCCGTCAGAAACCGGAATTTGCTAAACTATAACTGAGTAACGTAAACATGTTCTTACATGTTTTGAATGCTGGAAAAAACTAAAATGATCTTCAGGACTCCATTCCAAAATAGCACTTCAAAGTTGCAAAGTGTTACGGGAATTTACTAAACTATAACCGAGTATTGCCAATTATGTAGTAGTAATACATACATCTGCTGAAGTCTGTTCAAGATTCTGTAGTTGGGACTAAAGAGATTTTGAGGTTGCCCTTTAATTCAATCAGGCCATATCAGTTTCCATTCTCTGAAAGTCAAAAAGAAACTGCCCTGTAAGTTACATTCTTAACACTGTCCTTGATCTTGCAGGTCTTAGGTAGCCATTGACAAACCTTAAAGTATGATTTAGTTCTTTATCATCCTTTACTATGATCTACTACGGAGAAATCACTATGCTTTGTCTGGCTAGCGGCCACCTTCGGGTTTTGGAAAAACAAGCTTCAGATCACTTTGATTATAGTGATCTGAACTTCTGTTTCTGGCTCAGGATTATTGGATCTCTCTCTCTCTCTGTTTTTTTTCCTTACAATAGAAAAGGAGAAACCAGCGCTGATGACAAAGGAAGCCAACTTACATCTTATCAGCTAACAAAGAGGAGGGAAGCCCAGGAGGAGGAGAGCCCCCCTGCTGAAGCACGAAAATCATGACCAGAACCCATGCGAGCTAGAAAGTAATCACATCGGTTGCCTTCGCGGAGAACATGCTTGAGCCTAAACTGCCAATCGGTTTGGATAAGAGCTCTAATATCAATAATAAGAGCAAGATGCGGATTGCTAGCATCAGAAGGGTCCAAAACACACGTGATCACTTCCATTGAATCCATTTCTACTTCCAAACAACTACACCCTAGCTCCTGAGCTAAATGAATGCCTCAAAACGAACTTCTGTCTCTGCATCAGGATTATTGGATCTCTACATTTTTTATTTATGCATAAAAATGGACTAAAAACTACTATCTTCAACAGATCATCCCTAAGATGTTGATATGGATAAGTACGAATAATTTCTAAAGGTTAGCCTGCAATTCAGCTATCTGAAGATATGGGAAGAAGCAAACAGCCAATTTCTGGGATACAGATTTATGATCGCTTATATTATTTTTATTTTTTTCTCTGATGGAGAGCCTATAGACTCTGCTGAAAGTTCTGTTTCGTTTAGCTTCAATCAGTGTGCATCTTGTTTAAGGAAGAAGTAATTTGTATGGATGCTATTTGAATATGTATGTTAATCTTTGCTGCATTAATAAAATCTTTCTTATCGTAAAAGAAGAGAAAAAACCAGCACAGATTTTACCAAGAAGTAGAAATGATGTGAACTTTTATTTTCACAGCTTTTCAAATATAGTTGTTCAAACAAATTTATTTGCACTACCTAATCCGGCTTCCTTCACTAGAAACAAAAACCAGAACCAAGAAACTCAGAAAACTCAACCAGGATATAAATATGCACAGAACGAACACACAGAATGACATTTTCTGTGTTCAAAATGACAATCTAGCAGTCCTGCCTACGTCTTCAAATCAGCTAAGCCCATTTTGCCATAAGCGACATGCCTCCTGCGCCGAGTAGAACTGCAACAAATGACCATGCCTGAAGCCTCATACTGTCTTGAAGTTTA
>Ga0325404_1005567_pt1 | contig 13237 bp, 3 predicted proteins | sample PopdelMetagenome_18_FD_205664 | JGI IMG/M metagenome (GOLD analysis project Ga0325404, IMG submission 205664) | Populus deltoides microbial communities from Bellville, Georgia, United States - Xylem-Control-R1 | ecosystem: Host-associated > Plants > Phyllosphere > Stem > Wood/Secondary xylem... | reverse complement strand
TTGAACAGATTTTTATGTTTAGTTTCAGAGTTTATAAAAGAGCTAGTCAAAGCCCAGTCAAATTCAAAGGAGTTCAAGTCCGAAATTCACTTGGAAACAGCCTGGACACATTTCAGTATTTTAATTACAACTTTCCACTCACATATTGGGTTGTTGCGATTCTTGATGCGCTGGAAAGGTGTCTTAAAGGGATACAAATTAGTCTCTAACAAGGACTTCGAAAGAAGAACTCTCTCTCTCTCTAGAAGCATGTACTAAGATTTAGGCAATTAATTTGTTTTTGACAAACAGGAAACATGGAGATGTGATGAAAAAGGAGGCCGAAAATGGGGGCTGCCCTCTTTTGAAAAAAAACAAAAGGGGGGCTATAACAATATTTTAGAAGGCTACTCTTAAATTTAATCTTAGTTTAACTATTGAATTGAGAGATATATTCAATATTATAAAATTAGATAATCAATAATTTTACACGAAAACATATATTTTACAAACTATTTTATTTACTTAAATTATCATAGTTTTTTAACTAATTCATTGGAGACCTTCTTCATAATTATCATAAAATTTTACTCATAATTTTCACCAATTTCGATCAAAATATAGTGATTGTACGCAGAGTTTATACTGACTATCAATGCTTGTCATACATAAGGTCATACTTGATTTTATTTAGAATCCCACTCTATTATTATTATTTCCATTGTTGTATAACTATTTTCACCTTAAACTTATAATATTTTTCATTTAAATAATTATTTTACCTGATTGAGAAATTTATGTAATTCGTCACTAAATTGACATTTCACATACCGAGTTATTACCTTATCTCATCCGAAATCCAAATTAATTTACTAGGGATGTCCATCCCAAATAACAATAATTTTCCTCTTAATTTATTATTTTTAAATTAAAACATTATTCTATTTAACATTGATTTATCGATTTTTGAGTTGGGATTTTCAAATAAAATCTATCTATTATTTGACAACTTTAGCACTTTTCTCTACAAGAACTAAACAAAGTTCAAGGTAAGCACATAAATTAATATTTTATGTTGTCACCATTTAAAATTCGATCTATTAAACATTTTAGGTTTATCACTATGCACCGGAAAAGATAATGGTAGAATCCTTACAATTGAAGTAGTACTTGGGGAAGCAATAATGGTTGGAAAAAAACAATTCTCAAGTTAAAATATGATATAAATTATAAAAAAGATAGCCAATAATATTTATAAAAAAATATTTTGGCTCCACAACAAGCAAGTAAAATAAAATAAAACTTGAAATAAAGCAACTTGATAAACAAAAATAGTTAAATTATGTAAGATGAAAAAAATATTTTTGTTTATTTTAGTTCAAATTAATCATGCATTATGTATAAACAATATGTTTAAACAAAAAAAAAGATAAAATGCATGATTATACCAACAAATTTTAAAGTAAACATACATAAACTAAACAAAGATATAAACATGGTTTATCAAAGTCTAGTTTATAAAAATATATATCATGCAACAACTCAAAGAAATTCAAATAAATTGTATGAATAAATTTAGAAGATAAACTATAACTTTAAAATAAAGATATATAACAACCTTATAAAATTAAACAAAGAAAAAAAACACAAAGCTATAAACAAATCAAAAGATTATAGATTAAAACATATAGAATTAAAAGTAAGTCCATATATGAGAATAACAATTTAAAAAGAAGTTAAAATATAACTCAAAATTTAAAGATGATAAAAACCTCGTAAACAATTGATTATTATTATTATTATTATTATTATTATTATCCACGTGATAAACTAAACAAAGTCTAATAAAGATTAAAGCTTTGAGATTGTAATTCAAAGTTGTAAATATATTAGATTAGTGAGCAAATATATTTAGTTTATCATCATAAATGCATGCTAAACAAAATATATCCAAGAAAAGCCTAGAAGTTTATACTTGTTTAAAACTATAAACTTGCAAAAGCATAACTAATGGGAAACATGTTTTCAACATAAATATAATAAAAGAATACTAGTATGTATATACTAGTATGTATATTAAACATCTATTCAAACTTACAATTGATACAAGATCAAAGTCCTAGTATGTATATTAATAATAAAAATAATTATGCTTAAATTAAAATAAAAAATGATACTTACTCTTTTGTTATTGTCAAAGATGAATTATTTATCCTTAAGATTTTATTGCTTCTCACTTGTGTAACTAAAATATTTACAATATGTCTTTCAAGATTTCAACACCACCTTAGTTTAGATATATTTCTAAATAAGGTCTTTGAATCAAAGATTATGTAACTCAAATATCTCTCAACAAAATAAATCTAATAATACAAATCTCGTGATCACGTGGTCACGCAATCCATAATCAAGATTGAATTCCTCGAAAAGCTGAAAGAGATCTGATAGGAGTGTGATACAATGAAAACGTGTCCAAAGAAACCAACACTATTGGAATGAAGTCGAATAACAACACGAAGTCAGTTAATTTTTGATAAATCAGATTCAATTTGTTCAAGAAACAAAGAATGCAAGAATCTCTCCCACGTATTAAACTGAAAAGGTTCTAAAATATTATTCATCAAAAAGTGCTAAAATTTAGGTTTTACATATGTTTAAATAGTTCTAAGAAAGTAGCCCTCATGAATATATCCTTGTGAGCTAAACTGACCTATTTACAAAAACTGACCCAAACTTTTACTAGTTAGCTCAAACCCTGATCCAAATAAGCCTTGGATCTTAACTGAAATTCAAAATATTAATTAAGCTCAAACATAGAAATAATAATGAAAACAATAAGTCTGGACAGTAGCTTGTTGATATCGCATACAATAGAAAAAAAAAAAACAAGATAAAATATCTTAATTTCCTAACTTAAATAACCCTTGGTTGAGATCCATTTTCCTAGCTTAACCAACTTTTAAAGTCTTTTAGATGCTAGAAAATCTAATTTGAATAGGAATTTAATTGTTCAAATCTTTTTTCCTTGTAGGACTTGGATATCCCTTCAAAATATAGAAAACAATCATAAAAATTAATTCCCGTTATAGTCACCCATCACTTTTCTTCATTGACTGAGAGAATCAAATTTTTAACATTAAATAATCCTTCCAAGTTTAGGATTCAGATCTGACAACCCCTTTAGTTTCTTTGCATGACTAGAAAACTTCCTCATTTGTTGCTAAATATTCTCCTAAATAATAAGAAAAATAATAAATGAATTTTCCTTTCAATTTTAGGAGAATATCTTGTTGATATTTGTAAGAAAAGGATCCCAACATCTTAATTAACTTAAGTTAACTTTGGACCACATGTGGACAAACTCATACTCATTAATATAACATAAATCAGACCTGATACAAGCTTTTAACAAGCCTACTTTGTTGCCCAAATCAGACCCATACATTAGCTGACCTGATATGGTCGAATGAACCATTAAAAATTGGATCGAATCCATCATCATGCACCAACCAATGCTGGCTAAAACTATCCCATGCCAAAAACTCATTTATGGCTGAATGGAACACAAGGCAAAGAAAAACATGATTTTGGCTGAATGACCTCCCCATCAAACCCAAACACAAAATCGAATGCATATCATGAGAAATTCATGATTGAACCGTATCACCTAAACTCTAGATTTGTTTGGAAAACCAAACCATAAAAAACACACTAAAATATAGAGTGAGGAAAAATGCATACAAAACTAAAAACATTATTTTAATACTTCTTTCACCCTCTATTTTTATAATGAATTTTAAAAACTAAAAGGTTAAATAATTAATTTTCATCATTCAACCTTTGACTAGCCATCGTAAATCAAGAATTTTAAACATATTAGCTATAAATATGATTTTGTTTGACTGAAAAAACTATTCAAATTTGCATAAAATGCTTTTGGAAGATATCGTTTACATTTACAGGCTGAATTGGACAAATAATGAGCTGGAAGAAATATTTCTTCATGGACCAGATCTAAGCTCAAGTCAAAATCTTAGTTTGCAAAAAATAATCTTTTACGACCCAAAATATCATTTTACAATAAATTTAAATCCAGGCCCAAGCCTGATTCAAAGTCGATCGATAACGTGGAAGAAGTTTAAATTTTAATTGGTTAAAAATAATTTTTTGGGTTCAAAATATTATTTGTTTCAATCATATTAATGTTTCATTTTAAAAAACATTATATTTAATAAGTTTTTAATTTTAAAAGTGAGAGAACCCCACTTTCAATTTGATAATAAAAAATGTGTGTTCATTAACAATTTTCTTTAAACAAATTTCAAACTTTGAACACAGTATCAATGTTCATCATATAGAAATCACTGTATTTAATTAACAAATTCTATGAGCAATATGATAAATTTATGTAATAATTTATTTATTTTTATCATGAGGTGTACATGCGTGCAACCACGATGCATTGTTCTTGTTTTACAGAACGTGTTCTAAGCTTTTAATTAATCTTAGAGTTCCGAGAATGTTTCTCTAATTATATTTATTTAAAATTGATTGTTGGAGAAATTATTAGATATCTTTCATTCAAATCTAATGATTCAAGCACGTGAGATTTGCACAAGCCTTCTCAGTGAAGTAAGATAGTCGAGTATCGGCAAAGGGGTTGTCTTTAATTTATTCGGGGTCAGTTGAACACAAATAATGAAGTGTAAACGCACATGGAAAGCTGACAAAACGTCCACTTTCAATATAAAAATAGTAATACAGTGCGAGGTTCAGAACCCGAGTGTAAAACTTGGTTAAAATCTTTTTTTTTTCTCTTTAAAATAATATTATTTTAAATATATTGTTAAAAAATTTAAAATTTAAATTGAATTCGCTCAACCCCAGTATATATAACTTGATTCTTTAAACATATTAATCTCAAGTAATAACTATAATTAAGATGATACCATTTGTTTTGCATTTGAAATTGTATTATTTTGATGTGTTTGATGTGAAAAAATATTAAATTAATGTTTCTTTAGTGTGTTTTTTATGGTTTGAATATATATTGATATTAAAAATAATATATATATATATAATTATTTTAATATATTTTTAAATGAAAATCACTTTCAAAAAGTATTATGCACTACATTACCGAATATATTATAAGTTTTTAATTGTTCAATAAAAAAGTAAATAATCTAGAAAAAAAAGTCATTGGAAAAGAAAATAGAAGAAAAAGATAAAAAGAGTATCTTTTATCAACTTCTTAAAATATACTTCTTATAGCTTAATAATAATAATAATAATAATAATAATAATAGTAATAATAATAATAAAAAGAAACCTTTGTTAAAAGAAAACTCAATCATAAAGAACATAAGAAGCCTACTAACTTAAGCAAGAAGTAATAGGAAGTAGTGTAACACCCTTAATTTTTTTTGAGTTTACAACATTAAGGTTGTTACGTGCAGGTTGTAGGAAAAGACAAGAAAGTTTGATAGACGGGAAAGCAAGCTGTTACAAGTATCAGTTGAAAGTTGAAAGAGAATCAGGAAAAAAAAATAACATACTAGTGTAGAGTCACAATCCATTCATCTAGAAGTAATCACCTACCAGTCAGTGAATGAATGTTTAATTTTGGTTACAACTTACTTTTTCAATTTTTTTAAAAAATTAAATTATTTTTTTAAAAAAATTGGATTATTTTAATATGTTAAAAATAAAAAATATTTTTTTTTCATTTGAAAAAATCATATTTTTTTAATTCAAAATCTAAATTGAATTGGTTCAACCCCGACTTATAACTGATCCTTCAAACATATTAATCTCAAGTAATAATTATAGTTAAGATGACACCGTTTGTTTTTGCGTTTGAAATTGCATTTAGGTGCGTTTGGCTTGAAAAAAACATTAAATTAATGTTTTTTTAGTGCCTCTTTATGGTTTAAATATATGCTGATATTAAAAATAAAAAAATATAAAAACATTATTTTTATATATTTTAAAATGAAAATCACTTTTAAAAAGTACTATGCACTACACTACCGAACATATTATAAGTTTTTAATTGTTTAATAAAAAAAGAAAATAATCTAGAAAAAAAAGTCATTAGAAAAGAAAATTGAAGAAAAAGATAAAAAGAGTTTCTTTTGTCAACTTCTTAAGAGATACTTCTTATAGCTTAAAAAAATAATAGTAAAAAGAAACATTTGTTAAAAGAAAGCCCAATCATCAAAGAACATAAGAAGTCTACTAACTTAAGCAAGAAGTAGTAGGATGTAGGTTCTAGAAAAAGATCGGAAAGTTTGATGGACGGGATACGGGATAGTAAACTGTTGCAAGTATCAGTTGAAAGTTGAAAGAGAATCAGGAAAAAAAAAACAAGAAGTAACATACTGATATAGAGTCGCAATTCATTCTTCCAAAAGTAATCACCTACTAATTAGTAAATAAGTATTTGATTTTGGTTACAACTTATTTTTTTAATTGTTTTTAAAAGCATTAAATTATTTTTTAACAAACAAATTGGATTATTTTAATATGTTATATTAAAAATAAAAAAATTTCTTTTCATTTGAAAATAAAATTTTTTTTTAAATCAAAATCTAAATTGAATTGGCTCAACCCTAACTTATAACTCAATCCTTCAAACATGTATATCTCAAGTAATAATTATAGTTAAAATGACACCATTTATTTCTGTATTTGAAATTGTATTATTTTGATGAGTTTGATGTGAAAAAACATTAAATTAATGTTTCTTTATTGCTTTTTTTATGGTTTGAATATATGCTGATCTTAAAAATAAAAAAAAATATAAAAACATTATTTTAATATATTTTAAAATGAAAATTACTTTGAAAAAATACTATGCACTACACTACCGAATATATTATAAGTTTTTAATTGTTTAATAAAAAAAGAAAATAATCTAGAAAAAAAGTCATTAGAAAAGAAAATTGAAGAAAAAGATAAAAAGAGTTCCTTTTATCAACTTCTTAAAATATACTTCTTATAGCTTAATAATAATAATAATAATAATAATAATAATAAGAAACCTTTGTTAAAAGAAAACTCAATCATCAAAGAATATAACAAGTCTACTAACTTAAGCAAGAAGTAATAGAAAGTAGTGTAACACCCTTAATTTTTTTGAGTTTACGATATTAAGGTTGTTACGTGCAGGTTGTAGGAAAAGACAAGAAAGTTTGATAGACGGGAAAGGAAGCTGTTACAAGTATCAGTTGAAAGTTGAAAGAGAATCAGGAAAAAAAAATAACATACTAGTGTAGAGTCACAATCCATTCATCTAGAAGTAATCACCTACCAGTCAGTGAATGAATGTTTAATTTTGGTTACAACTTACTTTTTCAATTTTTTTAAAAAAATTAAATTATTTTTTTAAAACAAAATTGGATTATTTTAATATGTTAAAAATAAAAAAAAATTCATTTGAAAAAATCATATTTTTTTAATTGAAAATCTAAATTGAATTGGTTCAACCTCGACTTATAACTGATCCTTCAAACATATTAATCTCAAGTAATATTTATAGTTAAGATGACACCGTTTGTTTTTGCGTTTGAAATTGCATTTAGGTGCGTTTGGCTTGAAAAAAACATTAAATTAATGTTTTTTTAGTGCCTCTTTATGGTTTGAATATATGCTGATATTAAAAATAAAAAAATATAAAAAAATTATTTTAATATATTTTAAAATGAAAATCACTTTTAAAAAGTACTATGCACTACACTACCGAACATCTTATAAGTTTTTAATTGTTTAATAAAAAAAGAAAATAATCTAGAAAAAAAAGTCATTAGAAAAGAAAATTAAAGAAAAAAATAAAAAGAGTTTCTTTTGTCAACTTCTTAAAAGATACTTCTTATAGTTTAAAAAAATAATAATAAAAAGAAACATTTCTTAAAAGAAAGCTCAATCATCAAAGAACATAAGTCTACTAACTTAAGCAAGAAGTAGTAGGATGCAGGTTCTAGAAAAAGATCGGAAAGTTTGATGGACGGGATAGTAAACTGTTGTAAGTATCAGTTGAAAGTTGAAAGAGAATAAGAAAAAAAAAAAAAAGAAAAGAAGAAGAAGTAACATACGAATATAGAGTCGCAATCCATTCTTCCAAAAGTAATCACCTACTAGTTAGTAAATAAGTGTTTAATTTTGGTTACAACTTACTTTTTTAATTGTTTTTAAAAGCATTAAATTATTTTTTAAGAAAAAAATTGGATTATTTTAATATGTTATATTAAAAATAAAAAAATGTCTTTTCATTTGAAAATAAAATGTTTTTTTTAAATCAAAATCTAAATTGAATTGGCTCAACCATAACCTATAACTCAATCCTTCAAACATGTTAATCTCAAGTAATAATTATAGTTAAGATGACACCATTTGTTTTTGCATTTGAAATTGTATTTAAGTGCGTTTGGCTTAAAAAAAATATTAAATTAATGTTTCTTTAGTGCTTTTTTTATGGTTTGAATATATGCTGATATTAAAAATAAAAAAATTATTTTATATATTTTAAAATGAAAATTACTTTTAAAAAGTATTATGCACTACACTACCGAACATATTATAAGTTTTTAATTGTTTAAAAAAAAGAAAATAATCTAGAAAAAAACGTCATTAGAAAAGAAAATTGAAGAAAAAGATAAAAAGAGTTTAAAAATATACTTCTTATAGCTTAATAATAATAATAATAATAAAAAGAAACCTTTGTTAAAAGAAAACGCAATCATCAAAGAATATAAGAAGTCTACTAACTTAAGCAAGAAGTAATAGAAAGTAGTGTAACACCCTTAATTTTTTTGAGTTTACGATATTAAGGTTGTTACGTGTAGGTTGTAGGAAAAGACAATAAAGTTTGATAAACGGGAAAGTAAGCTGTTACAAGTATCAGTTGAAAGTTGAAAGAGAATCAGGAAAAAAAATAACATACTAGTGTAGAGTCACAATCCATTCATCTAGAAGTAATCACCTACCAGTCAGTGAATGAATGTTTAATTTTGGTTACAACTTACTTTTTCAATTTTTTAAAAAAAATTAAATTATTTTTTTAAAAAAATTGGATTATTTTAATATGTTAAAAATAAAAAAACATTTTTTTTCATTTGAAAAAATCATATTTTTTTAATTCAAAATCTAAATTGAATTAGTTCAACCCCAACTTATAACTGATCCTTCAAACATATTAATCTCAAGTAATATTTATAGTTAAGATGACACCGTTTGTTTTTGCGTTTGAAATTGCATTTAGGTGCGTTTGGCTTGAAAAAAACATTAAATTAATGTTTTGTTAGTGTCTTTTTATGGTTTGAATATATGCTAATATTAAAAATAAAAAAATAAAAAAAATTATTTTAATATATTTTAAATTGAAAATCACTTTTAAAAAGTACTATGCACTACACTACCGAACATATTATAAGTTTTTAATTGTTTAATAAAAAAAGAAAATAATCTAGAAAAAAAAGTCATTAGAAAAGAAAATTAAAGAAAAAGATAAAAAGAGTTTCTTTTGTCAACTTCTTCAAAGATACTTCTTTTTTTAAAAAAATAATAATAAAAAGAAACCTTTGTTAAAAGAAAGCCCAATCATCAAAGAACATAAGAAGTCTACTAACTTAAGCAAGAAGTAGTAAGATGTAGGTTCTAGAAAAAAATCGAAAAGTTTGATGGACGGGATAGTAAACTATTGCAAGTATCAGTTGAAAGTTGAAAGAGAATCAGAAAAAAAAAGAGACAAGTATCAGTTGAAAGTTGAAAGAGAATCAGAAAAAAAAAAAGGTAACATACAAATATAGAGTCGCAATCCATTCTTCCAAAAGTAATCACCTACTAGTTAGTAAATAAGTGTTTGATTTTGGTTACAACTTACTTTTTTAATTGTTTTTAAAAGCATTAAATTATTTTTTTTAGAAACAAATTGGATTATTTTAATATGTTATATTAAAATAATCCAATTTGTTTGTTATATTAAAAATAAAAAAATGTCTTTTCATTTGAAAATAAAATGTTTTTTTTAAATCAAAATCTCAATTGAATTGGCTCAATCCTAACCTATAACTCAATCCTTCAAACATGTTAATCTCAAGTAATAATTATAGTTAAGATGACACCATTTGTTTCTGCATTTGAAATTGTATTTAGGCACGTTTGACTTGAAAAAAACATTAAATTAATGTTTCTTTAGTGCTTTTTTTATGGTTTGAATATATGCTGATATTAAAAATAAAAAAATATAAAAAATTATTTTAATATATTTTTAAATAAAAATCACTTTTAAAAAGAATTATGCACTACACTGCCAAACATTTTATAGGTTTTTAATTGTTGAATAATAAAAGAAAATAATCTAAAAAAAAAGTTATTGGAAAAAAAAATTGAAGAAAAAGATAAAAAGAGTTTCTTTTGTCAACTTCTTAAAAAATACTTTTTATAGCTTAAAAAAACAATAAAAATAAATATTTGTTAAAAGAAAGCCATTCATCAAAGAACATAAAAAGTCTACTAACTTAAGCAAGAAGTAGTAGGATGTAGGTTCTAGGAAAAGATGGGAAAGTTTGATGGACGAAACAATAAGTTGTTGCAAGTGTCAATTGAAAGTTAAAAGAGAATCAGAAAAAAAAAAATAGCATACTTGTGTAGAGTCTCAATCCATTCATTTAAAAGTAATCACCTACTAATCAGTATATAAGTGTTTGATTTTGGTTATATCTTACTTTTTTAATTTTTTAAAAAAACTTTACATTATGTTTTAAGAAAAAATTGGATTATTTTAATATGTTATATTAAAAATAAAAAAATTCCTTTTCATTTGAAAAAAAAATAGTTTTTTAAAAATCTAAATCTAAATTGACTTGGCTTAAAAAATGCTGATATTAAAAAATATAAAAAAAATATTTTAATATATTTTTAAATAAAAATCACTTTTAAAAAGTACTATGCACTACACTTCCGAACATATTATAAGTTTTAAATTGTTTAATAATAAAAGCAAATAATTTGAAAAACAATGTTTGGAAAAGAAAATGGAAGAAAAAAAATGAAAAGAAAGATGAAAAGAGTTTCTTTTGTAAACTTCTTATAACTTCCAGGAAAAAAAAAGAAGAAAGAAACCTTTCTTAAAAGAAAACACAATTGCCAAATAACATAAGAAGTGTACTAACTTAAGTAGGAAGTAGTAGGGTGTAGGCAAAGACATGAAAATTTGATGGACATGGCATAAGTTATTGCAAGTGTCATTTGAAAGTTGAAACAGAATCATAAAAAGAAAAATAACATACTAGTGTAGAGTCTTAATCTATTCATCCAAAAGTACACACCTACTACTTAAGAAAATGTGTGTTTGATTTTGGTTACAACTTATTTTTTTAATTTTTTTTAAAAAATTAAATTATTTTTTTTAAAAAAACTGGATTATTTTAATATGTTAAAAATAAAAAAAATATTTTTTCATTTGAAAAAAAATTGTTTTTTTAATTCAAAATCTAAATTGAATTGGCTCAATCTCAACCTATAACCTACCTGATCCTTTAAATATATCAATCTCAAGTAATAATTATAGTTAAGATGACACCGTTTGTTTTTGCATTTGAAATTGCATTTAAGTGCATTTGGCTTGAAAAAAATATTAAATTAATGTTTCTTTAGTGTCTTTTTATGGTTTTAATATATGCTGATATTAAAAATAAAAAATATAAAAATTATTGTAATATGTTTTTAAATGAAAATCACTTTTAAAAAGCACCATACATTACACTACGAAACATATTATATGTTTTTAATTGTTGAATAAAAAAGCAAATAATTTGAAAAAAAAAATTCATTGGAAAAGAAAATTGAAGAAAAAGATAAAAATAGTTTCTTTTGTTAACTTCTTAAACGATACTTTTTTATAACTTTAAGAAAAAAACATAAAAAAAAGCTGTTCTTAAAAAAAAAAGAGCACAATCATCAAAGAACATAAAAAGTCTACTAAGTTAAGCAAGAAGAAGTATGGTGTGGGTTCTAGAAAAAGACATGAAAATTTGATGGATAAAACAGTAAGCTATTGCAACTTGTAAGTGTCAGTAAATGAGTGTTTGATTTTGGTTATAACTTACTTTTTTAATTTTTTTAAAAAAATTAAATTATTTTTTGTAAAAAAATTTGGATTATTTTAATATTTTAAAAATAAAAAAATGCCTTTTCATTTGAAACAAAATGTTTTTTTTTTAAATTCAAAATCAAAATTGAATTGGCTCCACCCTAACCTATAACTTGATCAGTTATTATTTTACATTAATATGTTTGAAATTGCATTTAGCTAAAAAACATTAAATTAATGTTTTTTTAGTGCCCTTTTATGGTTTTAATATATGCTAATGTTAAAAATAAAAAAATATAAAAAATATTATTTTAATATATTTTCAAATGAAAATCATTTTAAAAAATTATTATGTACTACACTACCGAACATATTATAAGTTTTTAACTATTTAATAAAAAAAGAGCAAATAATCTGGAAAAAAAGTATTTGAAAAAGAAAATGAAAGAAAAAGATGAAAAGAGTTTCTTTTGTCAATTTCTTAAAAAATACTTCTTATAGCTTCAAGAAAAAGAATAATAAAAAGAAACATTTCTCGAAAGAAAGTACAATTATCAAAAAACAAAAAAAATCTACTAACTTAAATAATAAGTACTAGGGTGTAGGTTCTAGAAAAAAATAGAAAAGTTTGATAGACGAGATAATAAATTGTTACTGGTATCAGTTGGAAGTTGATAGAGAATCAGAAAAAAAAAATAGTATACTAGTGTAGAGTTCCAATCCATTCATCCAAAAGTAATTACCTTCTAGTTAGTAAATGAGTGTTTGATTTCAGTTACAATTTACTTTTTAATTTTTTTTAATTTAAAATAGATTATTTTAATATGTTATATTAAAAATTAAAACACTTATTTTTATAAATTTTAAGTTAAAAAACACTTTAGAAATAGCTCTCCATCACAGTACCAAACATACATTAAATTAGTTTCTAATGGCATAGTTACGTGTGGAGTTCAATGAAAAAACCAATCAAACGATTTGTTTTATTGTTGGACAAAAACATAAAATATTTCTCTTTTTTTATTTTTTCAATGTATGTATGTTTATACAATGGCACGTAGAAGAAAGAAAGCTTCATTTTTCAGAATAAGAAACTTGATTGGTCAGGCCTTAAACATACCTCTTGTGTTCCAACTTCTATCTTCATAAGAAATTTCTTCTTTT
>Ga0325404_1005565_pt1 | contig 13239 bp, 6 predicted proteins | sample PopdelMetagenome_18_FD_205664 | JGI IMG/M metagenome (GOLD analysis project Ga0325404, IMG submission 205664) | Populus deltoides microbial communities from Bellville, Georgia, United States - Xylem-Control-R1 | ecosystem: Host-associated > Plants > Phyllosphere > Stem > Wood/Secondary xylem... | reverse complement strand
AATGAAAAGGATTGAGTAATCATTATAGGCTGAATGAAGTCGTTAGGTATATCTCATCGAATATCGATATAAATGGAAGGCAATTTCACAGATTCTAAATCTCGATGTCAATGGAAGGAAATGGGATGTTTCCTGTATGATTAGCAATACAGTTAATATACTAGCAAACAGGAGAACAAACGGAGAAGGGAGCAGCTGTTGACACTCCCCAATATACTAGTCATTAAATTCTTATTAATGAAAAATTCTTATTGATAACTAATTACAAATATCTAAAAGAAATCCTAATAAAAGATGTAAAGAATATAAACTCTAAACAAAAATTTGTTAGATGAAAAAAAATTCTCTTTATATTTGATTTTGATATATAATATATTACAGGAGAAAATATTCGTCTTCCTGATTTTCTGATTAGAGAATTCTTACAGGAATCATAAACTAAAAGCAATTTAGAGGTCTTTAGAATTCAAAAGATCTCCAAATCCTTGGCATATTAAAGGATCACATGTAGTCTCTTCTAAAAAAAAAAGACTTTAAACTATCCAAAAAAGCTTATGAGCTAGCTCTTCCTCCTATCAGCAATAATAAAAATTTATACCCTTTCATTCCATAAAATGTTTCTAGCATTTTAAGATTGAAAGATCTTCGATTCCTTCTTTAACCTCACAAATGGTGGTAACATTGCTCTTATCAAAGCACTTTCTATCAGTATATGATAAGAAATGGGCTATCTATTACCAAGAGCTCTTATTAGAGACATGATCAATTTTTGTCAAATAGATTCCTAAAAGTAGAAAAGATTGGGCTTATTTTAAGCTTCTAATTAACGAAATTATTACTCATGATGAATAGGGCTCTAATCCCCATATCTTCATATTTCTTGCTAACTATCAGTTTTTACCTAAAACTTCAGTTACTTTGACTATATCAATGTCTAGAAAGGAGTCCTAACACATGATAACAATGTTGGTAAGCATAGTTGATTCATCCAGTTTCAGCTATCTCATAAATCTCAAATCTTTTCATAATAGTTTCAAAGCTAATACTATAAATGGGGAATCTTCCTGATCCAAATGTTAATTTCTATGAAATCTTATTTGGAGAAACATCTTAAGGCTAATAAGTCTATTTTAAAGCTGATTAGTTTTGTGAGCCATTTTCAGGTCCCTGGATAGTTAAATGGGATTATAAAGTCTCATATAAGGTTGAAGACTAGTTTGTCTTTACTCACACTACCTGAATCGTTATTAGGAGAACATTTATTAAATGGTGGGATAAATTCAATTTCTTAGATGATTTAGGTATTTTTCACATAGAATATCAATTCTCTCCACAAAGCTCAAGATCTCTAAACTTAAAAGAACTTTATAAAGACCCTCTCCTCATCTTCGAAGCAAGAGCTCAATAGATCTTTGTTTAAAGCCTTTAAAGAGATTAATGAGCATAGTTTGTACCAAGACTATTAAAGATCCTTTTGAAGATAATAATGACGTCATGAATGAGCTTAGCACCCACATCGCGCTTAATTGATGCCGATTAGACTTTTCAGATCTTATAAAGTTTGTTGTCACTTTGTTATAATTTTGATCACCAAAAAATATATGGGTCCTAAACATGTGACATAATCTTTTGCTTTTCTATAAGGTTGTTAGCCACTTGTTTAGGCCTTATTTTTTTTATATATAAATTCTTTAGCTAATTGTTTAGACCTTATCTTTTAGTTTAGTAGTTTTAATGTTGTTTGAATTTGAAGACCTATATAAAGACCTTTTTAGTTTGTAATGGGCCAATTGTTTAGACCTTATCTTTTAGTTTAGTAGTTTTAATGTTATTTGAATTTGGAAACCTATATAAAAACCTTTTTAGTTTGTAGTGTTAATGTTATTTTAATTTGGAGACCTATATAAAAACCTCTTTAGTTTGTAATGGGCATCAAAGAATTAAAAAATTATCTTTTCTCTTGTAACAAAAAAAAAAATCTCTCTTAGATAAGTCTCCAACTTTTTCGGTCTGTAATTGAAATGTAAGTTAAACCTTTCCTTCTTTATTTTCGTTTTTTATACCTTAGTTTTCATCAGTTTAATATTTATTGATCTTGTTTTAGATTTTGAAGTGAAAATAATACCACCCGTAAAAATTCTCAATAATTTATCATTAATGTGTTTGTTTCGATACTTAATGGTAATCAACGAGAAACTTAAAATATAATTATTGTCCAAATTTATTATATTACTATTATATAATTATATTAATTATAGGAAGTAAATAACTTGTCTACCAACAAATGACTTAACATATTATATTAATTATTTTGGTATGAGATTAAAATCTTGGAGATATAAAATTAATTGTCCAAATTCATATCTTAACAAATAAATACATACTAATTATCTAAAATATTTTTTGTCTTAAGATATTTTTTACCACTATTTTTTAAAATATTTTTCAAAAAAAATTCAAATATTCCAAAAGAAATGTATTTTTGATAAAATTTGGCTATTTTCTAAACTTCTTATATTTTTAACATTTTTGTAGATTTTATTTTTGGTTTTGAGAAGATAAAAATACAATTAGAAAGATCGGTTGTGAGCCAAGAAACAATAACCAAGAGCAGAGAATGAAACAAAAAGCGTGTTATAAAAATAAAAATCAAGAAAATTAAAAAGAGAAAGAAGGAAAAAAAATAGATATCCAAATTTTCATATCTTAATCCTATATTAGGATTTCTTCTAAAATTCTAACCAAACAAGCCCAAGTAAGGATGACCTTAAAATGTTTTGTATTAATACATCAATTTCCCTTCCTAATAGCGGGAATACCATTTAAATATGAAAAGATAAAAAGACCTTTCTAAAATAAGAAGCTAGCTCCTTCTTTCCAAAAAAAAAACAAAAAAGCTCCTTCTCGAGCCTTAAAAAAACCGACAGCCTAACTTCTCTAAAGGTAATTAAAGTAAAAAAAAAAAACTCACTCTTTTGTAAAGCCTTGTTTGTTTGTTGAAAAATAATTTCCTTTTGAAAAGTGAATTATTTTCTGATATTTGGTAATGTAATGAAAAATAAGTTAGAAAACATTTTCCAGTGTTTGGTTATGTCATAGAAAATGAGCTGACTGGAAAATAACTTATTAATAATTTATTTTTCTCAAGTTTATTAAAATAATGAGAAACAAATCTTACAAATTAAAAATATGAATGAGAATGAAATTGAAAAACAAAATATAATTTCATAAATTATCTCAAATAAAATAAATAAAAATCAAAATAATAAAGATCAAATCTAAAAAATAAAAAATAATAAAAAATTAAAAAATTAAAATAATAATAATTAACATTTCATAAATTATTTCAAATAAAATAAATAACAATCAAAAGAACAAGGATCAAATTTGATAGATAAAAATTTCAATAAAAAAATGATAAGAAAAAAAACAAATAACAATTATAAAAATGAGGACCAAAGTTAATATAAAAATTAAATTTTAAGAGATGAAATTGAAAAATAAATATTCAAAACAAAATATATATAACAATCAAAAGTTTTAGGACCAAATTTAATATAATCAGCAAATAATATGACATTTTTAAATTTTTCACAACTTCCGGAAAGTGTTTTCCGTCCAAATTTTCTAGAAAAACACTTTCCTGGAAACCAAGTCAAATTTCCTTTGACCGGAAAATATTTTCCGTTAACCAACTTTCCTAATAATAAACAAACACAAGAAAGTTTGGAAAACAGTTTCTGAAAAATCACTTTCCGAGAAACAAACATAACCTACGTAAAAGAGATCATTCCAGATGAACAAGGAACCCAATGAATCATTACATTATTGTTTTTTTTTGCATTATTTTGGCTGACATTTTCCGGTGTAACTTTACTTCTTTTTATAATGGTCCAGATCCACTTCACTTCTTTCTATTTGGTCTGGATCGCAAGTATCCTTGATGGGCAGAACCTGAAACCTAAGCCTTGAAAAATAAGAAAAATAAGAATTGAACATTTAGTTGCCCCGGAATACCGAGATACACATTTTCTCCATCGCAGGGAGCATTTAATCAGGAATGTCCAAGCACCTAGAGGGGTAATGACCTCCAAAATTTTTTATTCAAGATATCAGATAGACATGAACAACTAGTGTCAACCAGTAGTTTGGTTCGTTGGACCATACAACTACAAGTCCCTTCCACTAGAAGAGCAAGCATGCCAGTCACATTCTGAAACAATCCTCTTCAACCAGAATTGAGGGAAAGATAAACCAACTCGAACATGGAAAGTAGGTACCAAAATATGATGTTTAATCCTGCAGCTAATCACTGTAGCAAAACGAAAAAAATAAAGACGATAGGGCTCACATTGTACCCTACTTCGCTTGAGGGTGTGACGATATGAAGTCAATGGCAAGACTGATGGAATTGATCTTGTCTGCTTCATTATCTGGGATCTCAAACTGAAACTCTTCTTCAAGGGCCATCACAATCTCCACACTGTCTAGACTATCTAACCCAAGATCATTCTGGAAATGGGCATTTGGTGTAACCTACAAAAGTGAAAAATAAATAACAACCAAAATCAGATCCACATAGAAGATGGTGTTATGAATCTACAAGTTCTTTAGCCCCCCTCCCTTTGTGGCAATGAAAGCAAGTATCCAATGAGAAATTACAAGTGAGATTCTTTAGGAAGAAATGCGGGAAAATACTATGTGCTAAGAATAGCCTTTACATTTCTTATTCAAATCTCAGTTCTGTATTCCACCATAAGGAAAAGGGGGTAAAATAATTACGAATATGAATGAAGCCTCTACAACAAAGCAATAAAAAAAACCATGCCAAAAACTCATTTATCCTGGCAACAAAATTCACCAACCTAACACACCAGTGGAAATGGGGTGAAATAGCTAAGGATAGGAAATCAAAACAGCGAGCCCATGTTTGTGCAGAAAAATATCTGGATAGAGTCTCCAACATAACTCAAATTCCTAAATTAGACATGCAACCTTCATGCACTCCTACAAACTAACTCAGCAAATTCTAGGGCATCAAACATTCTATAAAGATTCACCACTTCCATTCAAAAAACAAAGTTCTAGTTGTAATTAATTAACATGAGAAATTGCTATGCCATCAAAACTTTTAACATAGCAACATCGTCGTTGACAATGATGATGTAGAAAATAATGCAATCTAAATCTCAGACCAGAGATCATTTGGTGCAAGAACCCAATCTATAAGCTGGAACCCATTGATAAATCAGGAATTTTCAAGGTATCAACACTTTGATTCTAAGAACATCATTATGACTGAGACTGAGTGATTATGAACAGCTGCACCACCATTCATGTAGCAGACTACTACTAGCGATTTTGATAATAAAAAGTGGCAAAGAGAGCAAGGACAGACCCACATCATGGTGCAAAAAACAAACTTAAAGGTAAGGACCAGTGGCAAGTAGTGATCCAACATTGTACTCCTTCGTTTTGGGCTAATATTCTTTATGTGATATTTGCAGATCAGTTTTCTTCTTGACAACAGACTGGTTGAAAAAAACTTATTATCACATAATTTTGAAGATTGAAGATCAGAAGACCCTACTACCTCAATGCAGAAAAGTACGTCAAACCTTAACATGCATTTAATCTAGAGTGTCAAAAATTCAGCCCAAGTCAGCATTGATTGCCTTGATTAACTCAAAGATTACACGAGTAATAAAATAAACATTCACATAAGAATAAAAGCACTATATCTGTCTTGGACAATCAAGATGTACTAATCTTCCAACACCATTTTAATGAAGCTTATAATTTCTCCATGAAGCTTTTGCTCTACCGTAGCAAATACAGAACACAAAGCTCTACTGCACATTCGCATCAGATTGTCGACTTTGCAATGAACCATAAAATCAAAACAGCACAACAGAGAGTATTACAAGTCACAACACAAATAAATCAAACTGCCCTTTTGTTTGGTTCCTGAAAATATTGGATTAAGGACTTGAACAGTCTGAAAATCATAACCCTAAACCCATTTAGTTTACACTTGTTCATTTCTATTGAAATTGAAAACATATTAGTACCCATTTCACTCTCAGCTTCCAATCATAGCCCTAAACCCAAAAGAATAAAAAAATGAAGGACCAACACATCTAATCTATTATTCTTTAAAAAGTAGCTGGTATTAATCTGATAACTATTTAATAACATCATTTACCTTGGAAGGATCGACTTTCTGGAAGTTCTTGACAACATTGACGACTCGATCGGTGACCTCAGACTTGTCAAGGAAGGTGCCTCTAACTTCCTCGGAGAAACGGCGGCGTATGGAATTGAAGGAGAGACCGACGAGGCCGTTGTTGTTCGGGTTTCGCGTGGTAGGCATGGCCTGTACCTTCACTCTCAGGTACTTTAGCAAAGCTCCTCTCGCCGCCATTTTACTCCTTTTCTATTCTGTTCACTGCTACAAATTTCTCTCACACACACTCTTGCCTCTCTAATCAAATAAGCAAATATTTCAATCGGCTGCTTTCTTACGGTGTCGTATTTGACGGAAGATAATTGTTTTTTCAGGGATTATCTATTTCTATTCTCTTCTCTTCTCTTCTCTTCTTTTTTTTTATAAAACAAAAATATTATATTAATTATCCGAAAATTTAAATCCTGATCGATGCCGTTTCCTATTTTTCCTTTTCTTTTATAAAATTATTCTTCTTTATTATTTATTATTTATTGGTTATGCTTTCTCAAACCTCTGTATATTTTAACTTTTATCTCACTAAAGAAATAGTTTGCAAATCAATTTTTTTTTATTTGGTTTAGTTTTTTTGGTTTTTAACCTATTTAAGAGTTTTTTAAGATTAAAAATAAAATTATTGAGATGCATTGAGTGCTTTTTTGTTGAAAAATAATTAAAAATAAACTTTTAAATTAAAAAAAATTGGATGATAATTTTCTAATCACAATTGATAAACTAGAATCTTTATTAGTAAATTATAGGTCTATTTGAGAGTGTAATTGCTGTTGCTTTTTAAAATATTTGCATACTAAAATGTATTAAAATGATATTTTTTTTATTTTTAAAAATTATTTTTAAAATTAGCATATCAAAACAATCCAAAATATATATAAAAAATAATATTTAGTAAAATAAAATTTAAACTTTTTAGAAATGCGAGTACAATCCTATTTTCAAATCGTCACTATATATTATTTACTACAATAAATAACATGTCATCACATCGCATTATTTATTTAATTTTAAAATAAAAAATAGATTAGTTAATGTTTTATCTATCCTATTAAATAAAAAAAAGTTTTATGTGCGAGTATGGCTTTGTAGGCCTAAGCCTAACATGTGTTTGAGCTTTTTTATATTGAAACAATTGCTCTCGCCAAACTTCCAAGCCCAAGCATCTTTTTTTTTTTTTTATGTTAGTCCTTTTATATTTTTCTTGAATTTTAATTAAAATTCATTCTAAATAAAATAATTAAGATTATATTGAAAATATCATTCTATTAAATACCATTTTATTTTGCTAAGATTATAGCATTTGTTTTTTTATATTATCAATCATTTTGTTAATTACTAATATGAACTTAATATGCAAATTAAAAAAAAAGTGATTAGGAATATTTAATAAGAAAATTTATTTTTTTAATTTTTCCTTAGATTAATTTTTTCCCTATAATTTTATGTAAAAAATAAGATATTATTTTTATTTTTTTAATTAATACTTGTTTTTTAGATGATGATATGTCTTTTTATAGAAAAAACAAAACTTCTGATAAAAAAAATATTTTTAATAAAAAAAAACGCATTAATAAGAAAATATAATGTAGATTAAAGAGTAACAATTTTTTACCACTTATTTAAAATTATTAGTTTTTTTTAAGTGCTTTAATTTCTTCACTTTTAATTCAAAAAACATGCTACTAATAAAAATACATGAATTAAAAAATAGTAAGTAGTTTAATAAAATTATTTTAAAAAAAAATAAATCATAGTATTTTGTACAAACCTCTATTTTAATTGTAAAAGAACTAACTAAAAGTTGATTTCGAAAATTACTCCACGAGATCTCGAGGGTTAATAACTAGTATATACCAAACATATTTCTCAATAATTAACCATGCCATAAGTTACAAGAAGTCTTCCATTAAATTGGCTTTCTTAGTCGCACTCTTGGTTTTGATTGCTAGTAAGTAACTCAGTTGAGTTAATTTCTAACATAATAAAAGAATATATTAATATTATGAATGTATTTTTAAATATTTTTTAAATTAAAACAGTAAGTATGTTGTTTATGCTTGACAAAATAAATTAAAAAAATAAAAAAGTTGTTAGTGCTAATTAAACACTAAAATAAAAGGTTAATTTCTCTACTAAAAGTAAAAGAAAGATACATATAAAAATATTTAACCCTAATTTTTCTTTTTAATTTTGATGTTTTTATTTATTTTATCTTCAAAATTATTTTTTCCATGAATAAATAAAATTTATTTTTGTAAATACATCATACCAATACAATTTATTTATATAAAATACAAAACTAAAAGATAAATATCAACAATCTATTAGAAATATTATAAAATAAAAATAAAAATAAAAAAGATGAACTAAACAATTTTTTTTAATAAATAATAGAGGTGATATTAGTTAAAATTTAAATAAAAAAATAAATCTAATGTAAAGGAAAAACATATAAAAAAAGGAAGGGTATCAATTAAATTTAGAAGAATAAAAACACAAAAGCCAACAACCCAAAAGTCTAAACAAGTGATACGATCATCAAATGATTGATGTCTTCTTTCAAATATAGGTTTGTCAAAGTAATGAATAATCTATCAAAACTAGAATTGATCCATAGGAAGATTAATTATATAAAACTATAAATAATAAAAGAAACAAAGTTGAGAGAACCTTAAGAAGTGATATTAATGTAAAGATTAAACATGGATAAAACAATTGTTAAGTTTAAAGGATTCACTAATAATATTTAAAATAAGTATACTTCAAACTCTTTTTATTACTCAACTGAAAACCATAGATAAATGAGGTTCCAAACGGATGATTTATCATTGATGACTCATTTTAAGTTGTTAACATGATCATATTAATTATCTTATTTGGGTAATGTCAACACTTGTAAATATTGTCAAGTATTCATGATACTAACTTGTATCAACAACAAATCAAGTTTTTTTCATGGCACAAGTGTTGGTTATCCATAAAGTAGGTTATGAAAGAATCAAGTATTTGTTATGTCAATGGTTGTACACCACGAATCTATACTCATCACTTAACAAGCAGGGTATTGAGAATGAGTATAATAACAATTATAAAACATGTTAATAACAACTTTCTTGAATATAAATATTAAAGTCCATGTTGAGTTTGTGTTATACTTATTCTTATACTATTAGTGTAACCCTTTTACCTAGGCAAAAATAAACTTAACTCAACATAAAGAAGAAGAAAAATATAAATAAACAAAATAAGAACGCATTTATTATATAAATTAACTAAATATAGTAACTAAAATGATAAGTATAAACAAGAGATTAATGAGAATATAACATCAAATAAAACTTGAACATTACAAAAATACAAAGACATATCTTTATCTGAGAACTAAGATGCCTAAATATATGGAAACACCTTTTTTTTAAGCTAAAATTTAAAACTATTGATTTGATGGTTAACTATTGTTTTAGTGGCTAACTATTAATTTGGTAGATGGACAAAACGTCATTGATACATCAGAATTTAAACAGATGGTATTCATGCAAGTTGTGGGTATTTGTCTTATATTTACAAAAAAAAATAAAAAATAAAAAAAGAGACTCATTTGGACTTCTAGAACTCAAGAAATGGGCTGAACACCAAATAGTATTTAAGATACAAGATAGATTCAATTTTTTCTTTGTTAATAAGATTTGAACTTTAATACGATACTATTGAATCTTGGACTTTTCATTAGTGTTTTAGGCATATGTCATAGCATTCCATCAAGCTAAACAACACCTAAATCCAAGGTCTACAAATTCACTTATGACTCAAAAACCAAATGGTGTTCTAGTTTGAATCGAACAACCCTAACTAAAATTTATTCTTTAAGGTTATTCCTCTATTTTTCTTGCTAACTTTAATAGTTAAACGCATTGATCAATCCTCTAAATTATGAGATATGCTTATTTTACAAACTTGTATTTAAAATGAGCATTTACTATAAAATTAAAAATATCTTATTTTATCAAACTTGTTATTATAAAACATGCTTAAATTAGAGAATTTAATAATAATTCATATGTTGCATAATGGTATAAAACTTTAATAAAAATACACTTTTAAGTACTTATCAACGAGCCTAGGCTAATTTTTTTTTTTTTTTTATCTTTTGATGGAGCATTGTCTAATCAAGTTTTTTTCTACATGGATGATAGGTTGTCCATGATGGCATATGACCTGTCATCCTTTACAATGTGTTTTTTTTTTTATTACTTCTAGTGATTAAAAATTCAGGTTCCAAGTTTGGAATCCTAATACCTCATTTCAGCTTGTTTTAACTTGAAATTATATATACATCATACAAATACAATTATAATTTATTTAAAGAATTATAAAGTTAAGAAATTAAAAAAAAAACCACGATTTAAAAAATGAAATAAACAATTTCTTTTAAAATAAGAAAGGGAGTAAGAATTAAAATTTAAATAAAACAATTATGTTGTGCTAGGTCACTCAAAGAGCCTAGGTGCACTTGGGTCTAGAAGTCCTCTGTTGCGTGACTAGGCTGATTTACAATTTTTTTAAAAAAAATGGTGAGCAACCTTTTTTAGAAACAAATAAAAAGCAGATGACACGTTTACAAACATAGCTTCCAACCACTGGAGAGATGGTAAGAAAATCGTGTTGCGGTTTTTAGGACCCAAAAACTCATTTTCAGCCTATTTTACCTAAACATGTAATAAACATCATTATAGGGACAACTTATCGGTTTCTCATGTTACACAACGGGCTACATTTTAATGAGTAAGAGAAGTTTCGTCAAAGTAGTCATTGAATGTATATAAAAAAAATGTGTGGTCATTGTTAATGTGTTTTCAATCAATTAGAGAATTTAAAAAAAAAATACATACATTTTTATTTTTTAAATATTGAAATAATGACATATCAGATCGACATAGGTTAACCCAGGTCCACCTATCAAATACACACGCTAGGTGATGGACCATAAAGGTGGTTAAAGAATTAGGGCAATGCATTTTTTATATAAAAAAACAATATTTTCAATCTATTTTTATTTAAAAACACTTGAAAAAACTCTTATAACCTTAAAAAATGATTTCCCCATCTAAAAAAAACCAAAATTGGTTAAAAAATACAAAATCAAATAGAAATAAAAACCTCTCTGAATCTCAATCTACCTTTTCAAGCGATATAGAAGCAAAAAAAAAAAAAAAAACCTTAATAACACTTACCTCATTAAGATGAACACTTTGACACCAAATTTAACTATTTCAGCCATTAAACCTGACCAATCTATCTTTTTTCTCTCTTTTTTTGTTTTTCATCAACTCTTTTAGTTTTAAAACTATAAGGACTAAAAAGGACTTTTGAAAAAATCTGAAGGCAAAATTAAGGAGAAAGCCCCAACATTTTTTTTAAAAAAAGGTTCCTATTTTTTCTTTGTTTCAATTTTCATCCCCTCATTTTCAATCTTTTTCAAACAATAAAATTAGATTTTGTTTTGTGAAATCAAGTACCAACTCAGTGTTAAAGTGTTTCCTTATGATCTAGATAACTATATACAAATTAGATTAAAATAAATTATCAATTAAAAATATCAATAAACACAACATTAAATGATGAAATTAATAAGAAAAAAAAATTCAATGACTTAAAGCAAAAAACAAAAAGAGGACTAGAGTTGACACAACATTTTCTTAAAAAACAAATAGCCTGTCATTTTTTCTTTGTTTCAATTTTGGTCCTTTTATTTTCTATTTTTTAAAAACAATAAAATTGAATTTATTTTTAATAAAATTGAGTTCCAACTCAATGTCGGGACTTTTTTTAGATGTCAATAACCACAAAATAAAAGGCAAATAAAAATAAACCATCAACTCCAAGTCTTAATCAACACAATATCATAAGATGAATTAAAAAGAAAATGATGACTAAAAAAAGGACAAAAAAAAAACATTGTTCAAATTTATTGTGTTTTATATGTAAGGGAACAATGATTTTCCCACACTTTTTAGGATGTTTGTAATGAATCAATATATCAACTCAAAACACCCCGAAAATTGATCTAAAAATATTAAATCAAACAAAAACAAATCTCTCTAAATTTAATCTATATATATATATATATATTGCAAGTTTAAGATTGAAAAACACTTCAATGAAACTCCTCTTATTTAATAAAACTCATTGACACGAAAATCGACCTTTTTTGTAACTGAAATATGGCCAACCAACAACATTTTCTCCTACATAATTTTTTGATGAGTTTCTCGTTTCTCTAAAATTCAAGGAATGGAAAATGAACTAAATGGACTTTTGGTCTAAAATAACTTTTTGAATGAATTACAAATTAGCCATGTGATTTTTTATTTTTTTACATGTTGGTCCTCTTTCTTTGAATTCTTTATCTATTATAAATTTAAATCATAACTCATTAAATTTTCCACAAAAGGGTTCAGTTGAAAAAACAATTATGAATAGCTTTATAGAAACATTGTGGTATAAACCTTCATTAAAAAGACTATTATTCCCAACCCCAATCCCACCACCAGCACCACCTCCACCCCCTCCACCACTCTGCATTAGCAATTGGTCATCCTCATCCAAAGACAGCCTCTCATCAGCAATTGGTCATCCTCATCCAAAGGCAGCTTGCTTTCTCGGATGTTTGCGCTATTGTCCTTCATGTTTAATCTCTGCTCCTATTATTCTTGATTCATTTTTCATTTTTATCCTTCATACTTCACTACTCGCAACCGCTGCTTCTTTTTCTTACCAACGCGTAATCCATTTTTTGTGGTTGGATTTGCTGCTCCAGGTTGGCCATGATATTGCTTGCCTTTTCTTTCTTCAATCACTTTCTTACTCAGTTCTCTCATCAGCAATTGGTCATCCTCATCCAAAGGCAGCTTGCTTTCTCGGATGTTTGCGCTATTGTCCTTCATGTTTAATCTCTGCTCCTATTATTCTTGATTCATTTTTCATTTTTATCCTTCATA
>Ga0325404_1005564_pt1 | contig 13240 bp, 4 predicted proteins | sample PopdelMetagenome_18_FD_205664 | JGI IMG/M metagenome (GOLD analysis project Ga0325404, IMG submission 205664) | Populus deltoides microbial communities from Bellville, Georgia, United States - Xylem-Control-R1 | ecosystem: Host-associated > Plants > Phyllosphere > Stem > Wood/Secondary xylem... | reverse complement strand
TTATGTTAGGAAACAATTTGACTTGGCCTACTGCACAGCATAAGCAATCTATCTAATTACCTCTAAATCAAATCATCACCTTTTATCCTTAGATATCCTTGTTTCAAAATCTAATCACGTTTTAGTAACCACTAGATCATTAGTTTAGTTGCGGTCGGATCAATTTTTTTAAAGTAAAAAATATTTTCTAAGTGTTAATAATATGTTTTTTAATAAAATATTTTTAATCATAATTTCAAGATATAATACATTTTAGTTATCATTAGATCATTGGCATGTGTTAGTTCAATTTTTTAACGTTAAAAAAATATGATATATATTGTGTTGGTAAGCTACTTGGGAATGGAAATAAATAAAGAGTAAAATAAATTGGCTTAGAATTGTGAAAACATTGTTTTTAAGGTATTTATTTGTCTCATACATAGACAACACCTCTAAAATATAACTAAGCCCTCTAAATCTCTAAAAAAATTTCAGTTAATCTAATGTTGAAAGATAAAATCGAAAAAAACTCAATTAGAAAAGGCAACCCAAAAAATAACTTAAGTAAACCCGAGATTGAGATAAATTCATAAAAAACAAATAAAAAAAAGTTTATGAAGCTCCACTTTTAATAAATCTAATATTAAAAGTTGAAATTGAAAAAATAAATAAATTCATGAGACCATTTTATAACTCAATAAAAAAAAATACAAAGTACAATTTCTAAAATAACGATAAACATAAAAAAACTAAATTAAAAAATTAAAAATTGGGTGGTTTGAAGGGTTAAACTAAAATATAACCTAAAAAAATACAAAACAGTATTATAATGAATAATATCTTATGAATGTGATTACAATGATTTAGTCATAATGTTTTTTTATAATAATAATAATACAACCTCCTATTCTTAGAAAATAAATAAAATTCTATTATCACTCACTCATCGTCCAATTAATGTCCTTCAAATGGGTTGCACCTAATAAATGATGGGTGATTTTCAAAGATCTTCTTTAGAAAATTAATATTATATTTCAAGAATAAATTATTTACGCTTATAATTGAGTGTTAAATATTTTAAGAATTATGAACAACTACTCTATTCACAAAGCAAGAATTGAGGTATTAACCTTTAAAAGTCCAAAATATATCGAGGCTCAATATTTCTCTTCAATGCGGCCCAATAGAGCCCCAGTATAGTTTGGGCCCAGTCGATCCCTTTATCACAAAACGCCTAAATATCCTGAAACCCCCCCAATTCCACTTCACAAGCCACAAAGCAGCTACCTCCTCTCCCTCCTGGGACATGGACCTGCACTGCATCATCAGGCACGAAGATCCCACTGGGGTGACTTGTCGCCATCTTAAAGCGAAATGACCTGTGCATTTTCTTTGTATTCGAATACATGCCACCATTAGATGCTGAGATTTTATTTACCTCATCCTCTCGAAGGCTGGGATAAATGATAGTGCTCCTGACAAGAAGCCTGTGTTGTAGCCGTCTTGACTTGAAATGAGAAGAAATTAATTTCATGAGGTTGAAAATTGCAATAAGAGAAACCTCTCCTCTCCCTTGCCAAACTCTGTAGAACAACAGATAGATATACCACGGTTTTCTGGTTTAGCAACTTGGACTGTAATCCTTAATTGTATTAAGCTTGAGCTCTTCAAGATCTTGTGCTGGCCTGGAAGAAAACTCTGGCAACGGCTTGCAATTTTTTATTTTTTTTAATCAACTCCAGCCTGTTGAAGTTGAGCTCATTCAAATGGGAAATGCCAAACAACACTGGAACGTGCCTAACCTTGGCTCGGCTTGATTTGTTTGTAATCCAAGTTAGGTTTGAAATGTCAATCATGCAGAAACCTACTTTGAATTTTAGGTCCAAATTAGAGCACAAGCTAAACTAAAATTCAAATAGCAAAATTAATTAGGGCTTGCCTTGCCTTGCTTGCATGAGATAGAGAAACAATTGGTCCCACTTATCGACGATCTTAGCCAAAGTCCAATCTAAAATATTCTACCTGTATTTATCATAAGAGACAACAAATTTAAATTTCTAGTTAGCGAGAATCAAAAACAAACCCCTTTTCATTTGCTGAACGCCTTAGTTAATTGACTTTGTGACAATATTTAGTTATTTTATTACAATTTTTTACTTGAAAAAGAAAGCATGCATGTGATGGCATTAGAAATTAGTTTGTGAAGATCTAGAACAAGACCAAGAAGAATATTAACCATGTGATGTAAATTTGTGAATAGAAACAAGAGACCAAAGTTAAACCTAACAAGTCTTATTATATAGCGAGGCCACGCTAGTTAGATTGCAATATTTATATTCTCGTGTCATATTTTGTTTACATTTGATTAATAAAGTTTGTTTTTTTATATATCTTTTTGTTTCCCCAAAAGTTCTGACAAAAACAAGTGGCCTCCTGTCTTTCGTAAGTAAAAAAAATGAAAATCTTTATAGTAAAGACATCACAAATTAAAATTGTCAATATCGTTGATAGATAACCTTTAGTGCGCCATGCTTTTTGCCGTGGGCAAGACAACTCGTTTAAAAAAGATAGAGAGTGAAAAGGGGTAGCAGATCATGAATGGAGCTGGTAGGCGTGTATGCAGTAGTGCACATCCTTTTATTACATCAATAATCAAGCAATAAGAGAATCCACCAAGGAATCCAATTGACCATGATCATCTGGCTTGAGGAGTTCCTGGTATTCCTCAAAGATATCATCTAGCATAATATCATTGGGTAAAGAATTTGGACACGAGGAATCAAGGTCATAAACAAGACCATCAAATTCTTCACTATTGAAAGCCCATGCCTCTCCATCAATATTGCTAACAACTTTAAGAGCAGAGATGCCCCAATTAGCATTATCACCAATCTTTGCATGTCTAGATGATGACCCAATCATGCTTTGAATATTAACGTTGACATTCTTTGCAACAGAGGATGGAGAAACCCTCGTTGCCTTTGGGAGGTGAATCTTTATCTTCGTAGCAGTCTCTCCATTTTCACTACAGATGCCTTCACTGTCCAGCTCCCTTTGATTCCTTTTCCTTTTTTTGTTGGAGTTGGCGCCACTTCTCTTTCCAGCTGGTTGCCCCATGCATTTGGACTTGTTTCCTGCTCTGTTGTTCTTGACTCTTTTGCTGAGGTGAGAGTTCCAATAGTTCTTGATTTCATTGTCAGTCCGGCCTGGCAACCTTCCTGCAATGAGAGACCAACGGTTGCCAAGAAGAGAATGTAGCCGAATGATCAGGTCATCCTCATCAGGAGTGATGTTCCCTCTCTTGATATCGGGCCGAAGGTAGTTCATCCATCTTAGCCTGCAACTCTTGCCACATCTAAGTAGCCCTTCATTAATTCATACGAAAATGCAAACAACAAAATCAGAAACTCGACTTTCAAACAGTCTAGTCGTCCACACGTGTGCGGGTGAGATTTGCCCATCACGCACTAAATCAGAAACGTAACTGTATAAGAAAGAGAAAAGTACTTCACTTACCGGCTTTCTTAGGCAAAGATCTCCAATGACCTTCACCATGCGCCTGGATACAGTTAATGAGCAGCGTGTCTTCTCTAGTAGTCCATGGACCTCTTTGCAAACCAACTTTAGAGCAACATGGAGCTCTTCCCATTTCAACTCACTTGATTACACCCACCAAAAGGAGAGAGACACGCTAACAAGCAAGAAAATAAAAGATTCCACGAATTATGCTTCCCTTTTAAATCCACAAGACTAGGAACTTTCTTAGATTTTTTTCTTGACTTCAGGAACCAAATTAATTACGAGAAGAAATCTAGAGGGTGTTGTATTTTTAGTATAAATATATGTGTGTGTGTGTGTGTGTGTGTTTCACTGAGTGTGAGGTGGTAAGTGACAATAAGCTGAAAAAACTCTCTCATATATTTATCTGCCCTTCGCAGTCCATTATTTCTTATTCATGCATTTATCACAATGTTAGCTGGGGTCAACCATTTTGGGTGTGTACAGCTAGAAAAAATAAAACTTCGTATAGTATAAACTGAAATTAATACAGTAATGTCATAAATTTCCACAATGTAAGAATGGGACAAAATTACCTATTACCTAATATTGCCAACTAGGCAAGGGATGCCCTACAAGGTATAAAAATAACATGAGTCAATTAGGTTAACCCATAAGATTCATGAACCAAGTCATAAAATCAAAATAAACTCATAAAAAATAAATTAAAATAAATAATGAAGCCTAAACTTCCAATCAACCAAACGTTGAAGGATGACACATAAAAAAATTCAATTAAAAAAGGACAGAAGAAAATCAAGTTAACTAGGTTAACCCAACAAACTCATGACTTGGATTATGATATTGAGATAACTCGATAAAAAATAAAAATAAATTATGAAGTTCAATCCTCATTAAATCAAGGGTTAAAGGATGAAATTAAAAATAAAAAAATAAACCAAAGAAAAAAAAGAAAAAATAAATCATTGTTCTAGTGAACAATGTACATGAGTAGGGGAATAATAAAATGCATAATGCTGCAGCAGGATTAAATTTCTTACTTGTAAATAAATAATGCTCGAGCCAAGGAAAATTCTTTAACAATGCCATTAAACCCAACTCAGCGGGTCAAATTTGAAACTTCTGTACCATATTTCTTGTCGAACTTGAGCTTCAAATTAAATTGTATTGGAGTTGCCACAATGTGATTTGATCAACTTGGTAGGTTAAAAGAAAAACTTAGATGATTGTTTAAAACATAGTTTAATTTTAAAAATATTTTCAAGACGGCATTGTTTCTAAAAAAAATATTGAGATAACGATATATTGGATCAACCAGGATCAACCAAGGTCAACCTAGGTTAACACTCTAAACCTGTGACCTGGATCATAAACTTCATTGAGTTTAATAATTTTTTTTCATTTAAAATTTTTTATTTAATTATATAATAAAAAAATATACACTAGCAAAATCAAGCACTAACTCAATACCAAGATTGTTTTTAGACCACGACAACTCTATAAATAATAAATCAAGATAAAAATCTAATTTTTAATAATTATGCTTTTTCTAGAATTATTTTTATTATATAATATGGTATAAAAATAGATGCTCAAGAAACCGAGCACCAGCTCAATGCTGGTATATTTTTCTAAAATCACAATAAACCTATAAAAAGTAAATAAAAAAGATTCATGAAGCCCATAATAAATATGTTTTTTTTTCGGAACCATTTTTTTTTAACAATATTATAGGCCATTTCATATTTAATAATATGATAAAAAATAAACAATTGTAAAACTAAGCACCCAACTTAATGCCAAAGTGTTTTTCCGAGAACATGATAACCCTATTAAAAAACTCAAAATAATTAACAAAGTTAAATTTTTAATAAAACTAATGTTGAAATATGAAAAGTAAAAAAATATTAATGTTCCAATGAATATTAACATGAGGGGAAAGTTGTTAATTAATTAAGAAGAAGAGGTTTTATCTTTGTGTGGAAAAAAAAATCTATAAATTAAATTAAATAATACACAAACATGAACAGTAAAATGTAAGGAAAGTAATAATAATTTATCTCTTCAATTAGTTTTTGTTAATTAATTTTAAAAAATGGTTTTATCTTCATGTGGAAAAATTAATTTATCCATTAAATGAAATAATACACGCACATGAACGACAACATGTAAAGAGGGGAACAATAAAAAAATTAATAAAAAATAGTTCTGGTTAATTAATTAATAAAAATGGTTTTATCTTCGAGTGGAAAAACTATTCTATCCATTAAATTAAATAATACACACATAAACACATGAGTTGGAAATTAAAGCCTTTAGACATTGCATTAATATAGCTTGACAAAATTAACACTCAACCACTAGTACCATTAGAAAGATCTCGACTTGACTAATCCAACAATATCAATAAAGGTCACCAATGATAATCAGAGTAGGCTACACTTGACGACCAAAGATGTCAGGTGGCTCACTTGTCTTAGGAGGCAAGTGAAGCCCACTTAGGTCACTGTTTGTGATCTTTTTTAGTGTCGTTGGATTCATATTATCGAGATCTTTTTATTGGTATTGATAGTGTCGTAATCAGAGGTTCAGTAACATTTTTATGTCATTTTCGCTTTTTTCTTTCTTTTTTTCTCCTCTCTCCTCTCTCCTCTCCATTTAATTTTTATTTTTTTATGTTGCTATTCTGAATAGTGATAAGTTATAATTGTCAACTTTCCTAAGCATGACACATACAAACAGTGCTATTTCGCTAATTTTTTTAGATGTGCTATTCCGCTAATTTTTTAAAAAAAAGTTGCTAATAACCAAAAATAACCAGAATCTAGTTTATTCCTAGCAAAATAAATTTAGGCTATTTAACTTTTTTTTATTTGTTGCAAACTATTTTTAAGTCTTTTTTTAGTATTCTTTAGCTCATATAACATATATGCCTAGTATTCAGTATAACAATTATTGTTTTTTTTCTAATCATTATGCGTTATAATCATGCTTTAGTGGGCGATTGGAAGAAGGCGTGACAAAGTTAGTTATTTTTTATTAAGAGTTTGAAGAATTAATATACATCAACTTGATTAGAAATTAATTTATTTATGCATGTGATGGGTCAACATTTTTTGTTATTATGAAAAATAAATTTTAAACCTAAGTTCTTGTTTAGAATATCTAAAGGTAAGGTAATAACTCATTGATAGGTTGGTAGGGTTTCCATTCATACCCAACATCCCTAGGTTTAATATAATGTCAGGCCTAGATGATATGGATTTAGCTAGCTTCAAAGCCCAATGCCCTTGGGCGTGACTATGAGTTAAGCCCATACAAGCATATATTTGGTATGCTGCCAGACCCAACATCCTAGGCTTGGCTGTATGCCAATAGCAGACGGACACAAGTCTATCATATTGCCAGACACAATGCCCTTAGACTTAGCTATAAGTTAAGCTTAAATAGACATGAGATTAGCAAGGCTAGACCCACAGCCCTTAGGTTTGACACTGTTAGAGAATAATATAAATCATATCTTAGGATCTCACCTAATAGCTTAAGTTATTGAGTACGTAGAGATGGTTCTTTGACATGGTATTAGAGTCTTGATGACCAAGCGATCATGAGTTTAAATCTCATTATCTTTATTTATTTGATAAAAATTAAGCACAAGGTAATATAAGTCTGTGTAAGTTTCAATTCTAAAGGGCTGTAACTTGAAAGGTATGTTAAAGAATAATATAAATTATATTTTGGAACCTCACCTAATAGCTTAAGCTATTGGGTTGAGATTGTTCTTTGATAGACACCATACCGAGCCCAAGTGGGTATTGGTCTGGCCAGCTGCTAGACCCTACACTTTTGGGCTTGACTACGTGCCAAGTTTAATTGGGCATGAGTTTGGTGGCCAGACCTTATGCCCTTGGGCTCGACTAAGTGCCAAACACAAAGAGTTAAAGTTTTAGAGATATTCATCTTTTTACACCTGTATATGTATAAAATATCTTCCAATGACCTACTCTATTTTCATCTCATTAATATTTTTAAGTGATATTTACACCTTATTAATATTGTATAAGAAATATTTATCCCTCATTAATGTTATTAGGAAGAAATGACTCTCCAGCTCCACTCCAGCAAAACGATATGATTCAAAGGCTATATATACTCCATGAACCACCTACGAGCCAAGCCCAAGTGGGCATAGGTCTGGCGAGTTGCCAGCGTCTATGCCCGGGTACACACTAAACCTAATAAGGTGTGGGTCTGGTGAGTTTCCATACCTAACGACCTTAGGCATTGGCATCGAGCTGAGCCCAAATAGGTATGGGTATGATGAACTTCATGACCCAGTTACCAAGGGCTTGGCTACGCATCGAGCCTAATTAGGCATGAGTCTGGTGACCTTCCCAACCCATCAACCTTGAATTCGGCTCCATACCAAGCCCAATTGGGTATGGGTTTGGCACGCTGCCAGAGACACTGCCTTTGGACTCAAATACGTGCCGATCTCAAACAAACATGGATTCTGCTAGCTGCCAAACCTTGAGCCTCTGGTTCTGGTTGTGCGCCGAGCCTAATAAGATGCGAGTCTAGCAAGTTACCAAACCCAATACCTTTGGGCAATGGCACCGTGTTGAGCTTGCCAGTCAAATCCAAAGCCTTTAGGCAATGACCTAATTAGGGATGTGTTTGACGACCTTCTCAACCCATCGACCTTGAGCTTGTTTGTGTTCCAAGCCTAATTAGGCATGGAACTGGCAAGCTGCTATGTTCCAAGCCTAATTAGGCATAAAATACCATTTGAACCACTCAAGTAAATAATTTATAATTTTTATTATCTAGACACTAATACTTTTATATCCCAGAGCATTTGTCATACTAAAATAAGAACAAGCACTTTTGCTCTTGAAATTTAATACTCATTCTATTATTTATTGCAATCTTTTTTTTAAAAGTTACTTATTTTATCATCTGAGGGTTCATAAACCCCACTAAAAAAGATTGTTTTATAGGTGTTAGGCCTTTTATCACCAATCATTCACTTCTTAAGCTTTGGATAACGGAATATTGATATGAATATATGATTACCTATTGGTCAAACACCATAAAACCTCATTCTTAAAACATTCTGGATTTTGAAATATCATGGGCATGTATATTCAAAGGAAATCGTTCTTAGATGGAGGAGTTTTGAAAATTTGATAAACAAAAAGCCTTTTAACATAGCTTTAGCAGATAAATACATGACAAGAAGAGGACTTCTATAAAATTTTCATTGCTAATTTGACCTGCATATCATGAAATCATTGAATGTTTTATTTGCTAAATTTTCATTCAAGTGAATTTCATGCTAGTTCGGGGTACTTGTTAAATTTTCTAGGAGGACCACTCTAAAGGAAGACCTCCCTCTTCACATGTATTTACACCTTATTTTACAACACTGTCAAGGGAAAAAAAACAAAACAGAAATATAAGATTCACCAGTGCTTCCAACTTTGGGGGGACCATTGTCCCTCTCAATAACTAACTATATGACCAGCCACACTTTTAAGATGATGAACCAGAGCTTGAAGGGCAGATGATAATGCATTAGAATGGTTGTTCAGGTCATTAGCCTATTCAATAAGCCGCCTGTGATTACTTTGGCAGAATAATTAATATACTCCACTTGCTATCTGTCTTCCTAGCTAGGAGATAAAAATAGAGCAAGTGGCTTAACGATTCTCACAACATATATATAAATGGGCAAGAGCACAAATAGAATTGAAGGAAACATTAATTTGAAGGATCTTGATTTTGCGCTCCCTTATTACCATGACTCTCCCTTAGCTGAGTGTGCAGTCGTCGTACTATTAAAATACTTGGGGGGAAAATGGGAAGAGCACCATGTTGCTCTAAGGTTGGTTTGCATAGAGGTCCATGGACTACTAGAGAAGACGCACTCCTCGTTAACTATATTCAGAAACACGGTGAAGGCCACTGGAGATCCTTGCCAAACAAAGCTGGTAAGTACTGAAGTAATTCTCTGGATCTTAATTCCCCAACTAGGTTAAACTCTTAATAGTTATGGACATCCAATGATCAATTAGAGAAATTCTTCTTGAAAGAAATTGAGAAAACTAAACTGATCGAGTTAATTTGTTGGTTTTTGTGTTCATGAAGGGCTGCTTAGATGTGGCAAGAGTTGTAGGCTGAGATGGCTTAACTATCTTCGGCCAGATATTAAGAGAGGGAACATTACCCCTGAAGAGGATGACCTGATCATCCGACTACATTCCCTTCTAGGCAATCGTTGGTCTCTCATTGCTGGAAGGTTGCCAGGCCGAACTGACAATGAAATCAAGAACTACTGGAACTCCCATCTCAGCAAGAGACTCCAGGTTAGAAGCAATAAGAACGGGTCAAAATGCATGAAGGAATCAGCTGACCGAAAGAGAAATGTCACCAAGCTCAACAACAAAAAGAAGCAGAAGAAGGACGATGAGGACACTGCTACAAGGACCAAGATTCATGCCCCGAAGGCAATAAGGGTTTCTCCATCCTCAGTGAATATCAGGACTAATAATAGCATGGCTGGGTCATCTAGTCATGCAGGAGGAGTTGGTGATCACGATGACAATTGGTTCATCTCTGATCTTGAAGTTGATAAGAATATCAATGGGGATCTGGCTTGGGCTTCCAATCGCTGTCTTGACGATCCTGTCCATGATGATCTCTCAGGCCAAAATCACTCACCGTCCAATATTGATTACATCCTAGAAGAAATGTTTGGGGAATATCAGCAGCTCTTGAATACAGAGAATCATGCTCAATTATTAGACTCATTTGTGGACTCGCTGTTGGCTTGAATAAATGTTGTAATAAATTGCTGTACGTATTGCGACACTTTGTCTGGCTAATTTAGGATTTCAGGTGCATTATTACATCTTCTTGAAATAAATTATATATTATAGCCATCCTCTTTTTTCTTTTTCTTTTTTCCCAGTGTGCTTAGTGAGAGATTGTGTGGAAGTCAGGTCTCCTTTTTTAATGAATATGACGTTCCTCCATGCGCTCGATCTTACCCAGTAAATACTTCTCAATTAGAGAAATATTTTAAGATTAATAAAAACTCATTTTAATAATATAAACATAGATGATTACTTACTACTTTGTCAATTCATCCGATCATACTAAATATTTTAGTTGATCATATCATATATAGTAAAATTAATGCTAAAATAAAATTGATTGATCTATGAGAACGCAAATTAATTAAGATAACAAATTAAGCAAGATGATGAAGGATAGGTGTAATTAGAGAATCGATTATATACGTAATCCTGATAGATTGAAAAGAAATAGACTACAAGAGCAAGAGAACAACGTTCTTTCTTCTTCTTTCTTCTCTCGTTTTCGAATGATCATATCTTTTTCATTGCCCATAAAGCAATCAAAAGGAATACTCCCTTTAAATTGCTTATGTTTTTTTTAACACACCCGATATTCTAAAAGTTTGTTTGTTTTTACGTTTTAAGAATAATTTTTTAAAGATAATAAATTTTTTTAAATTAAATTGTTTTGATTTTTTTGTATTATTTTAATGGATTGATGTTAAGAATAATTTTTTAAAAATAAAAAAGTAATTTTTTCAAATAACATTTTTACACCCTATAGCTACTGTGTCTATATGATGAATGGACTGGCTGATGGAACTCAGTAAGTCTTCGTTAATTGTTGAAGCTTCAAGCTTTGCCTGCTGAAGTGCATGATTGTATTTTATGGTACCCTTGGTTAATTATATTATAATAAATAAATAAATGCTTGTCGGTTAACAAAAGAAAGTAATAATCTATTAATATTGACAGGAGCCACCGACAGCAGTATGAATTGCAACGCTTTAATTCTTGCCATTTAATGAGTGATTTCTTCTGTCCAATTAATTAATTAATTAATAGACTATTTAATGTAGCTAATAATGACAAGAAGTATTCTGATTTGTAATCTCGATCTGTGTTATTAATATTTGCGGAATAAGATGTGACGAAATCTTTTTTATTATTTTTTAAATATGTGTTCTGAGTATAATATATAAGATGATGACAATTATGGGACCTCTTGCACCATTTATCTATATTTAAATCAATAATCACGTATTAAGAGGACCATCTTCTGAAAATTTGGTGGAATCAAATTTCTTGTTTGACCATTTAAAACACAAATTAAACTGCATGCATGCCGTCTTGAATTCATTTTCGCATTTTTTTTTTCTCTGTTTTCGAAATGTTTGAATTTAAATAATCATAAGGAACTCTGTGGGCCTCGCGCTGTTGAAAAGTTTTTTTATAAAAATTTGATTTTTTTTATTTTAAATTATGTTTTAGTATTTTTAAATAGTTTTGGTGTGTTAATATTAAAAATAATATTAAAAAATAATTATTATTCCAGGTCCGTATGCTGTAGACCTTTAGTTTGGATAAAGACATGCTCTAGACGGCTGAATCAATCTAAATCTGGATAAATTAAATACGTTTTAAATTTTGATTTTTTTAAAATGAAAGGAATAAAGGGATCTCTATTATTACATTTTTATTTTTCTATCTTGAAAACTTTTTCTAAATATCATTACAATTTCATTGTATAAATTAATTATCGGTTGAGATTTGAATACGGGGTAAATTTTTATTTTATCTTACTATTTTATTTTTAAATTTAAATTGAAAATTTGCTTTATTATTTGATATTATAGATTCGATCTTCATATCGTAATTCTTTTAATACACCTGAAAGCGTATCTTTAAGTTTTTTTTTAAGAAATTAAACTTGGATTCCATTAACTCGCAAACTAACTTTAAAATATGTTTTTCCATCAAATAAAAAAAAATTTCGATACATGAGAGTTTATTTGAACACACGTTAAAATTTATTAAAGAAAAAAACAAATAAATTAACCAGTACTTAAAATAATGTAGATTGCTTGGCCTTTTCTCACCGGGTATTGCTTTCTACCCATGACAGTTGTGATTCTTTTAGTGTAGTTGTGATTATTTTTAAAAAAAAATTAAAAATATTTTAAAAATATAAAAACAAACAAGTACTTGTTTTAAGATATTCTTTAATGAAATTATGATAATATTTGTCTGTTTGTGAATTAAACTAATTATTATTCTGTTTCCATCGTAAGGTTAAATAAAATATTATTGTGTGAATATCATATTATTATCACGACACCCCGGAGGGATATTATTTTACAACACTGGTGGTGTTGTAAAACAAATAAATTAAACTAGTGTCATTTGTTTTCTACATCTTTCTCTCTTTTTTTTCAGAAAAATAAAAATAAAAATAAAAGAGATTCTTGTTTTTAACCTTTGTTTTTGTATCTGTCTATTTAACTGTGAATGGTGGCGAACACGTGAGGTTAAATTCTTGTTATTTTTAGCTTGTTCAGAAACGTGATTGCTTTTGATTTTTTTTTATATAAAATTATTTTTTTATATTCTTACATTATTTTAATATACTGATATTAAAAAAAACTCTTAAATGTATAAAAACATATTTAAATATATTTTAGAATAAAAAAAACATTTTTACAAACAACCGTTAGATTCATCCTGCCTCCAATGTCCTTCAAAGTTATTCGAGAGTAGCTTATCCGACAACGGGGGAGGGGGGAAAGGATGTCAAGTCCGAGGTCAAACTAATTAGGTAAGAAAATGGTGCGAGCAATTACCTGTCTTTATCGCCGTAAGAAGAAAAACAACAGAAAAAA
>Ga0325404_1005562_pt1 | contig 13244 bp, 12 predicted proteins | sample PopdelMetagenome_18_FD_205664 | JGI IMG/M metagenome (GOLD analysis project Ga0325404, IMG submission 205664) | Populus deltoides microbial communities from Bellville, Georgia, United States - Xylem-Control-R1 | ecosystem: Host-associated > Plants > Phyllosphere > Stem > Wood/Secondary xylem... | reverse complement strand
TATTCACATATAAGCTATCTATGCATGTTAATCATAATCATAGAACACACCTTTTCGTTTTAATATTGTATATTAATGACCTATTTTAATTGAAGCAGGAGGTGATCTTAGTCTTAATATGCACGAGTTGGTTTTTTTTCCAGGATAAATGTCTTAATATATATGGCCATGTCTATTATATGTCTCTACATTTCTAATTGTGTCCTTTTTATTCTTATATATTATCTAATTCTAAAATATTTCTTTATTTCTAAGTATTTTTGTTCAGATTGAAATATTTATATATTGTATTCCAAAAATATCCTCAAATTATATATAAGGATATAAAATAAGAATTTCATACAATTGCTCAAAATATTTTAATAAATAAAATTTTTTATAATAAAATTAAAATTAAAATTGTATAACTCAAGGACATTTTTGAAATGAAAAATGTCAATACATGACATTGCGGGACACCTTTTTTTTCAGTATTTTAAAAAAATTATTTTTAGAAAAATAAAGATTTTATTGGAGTCGTCATCAAGTAATTTGAGGAAATCATAAATCCAAAATTAAACACTAGTTTCAAAGATTCAGGTACTAGGTTCGTTATGATTAAGGGAATATAGATATCATCCTTAAACCATCTTTTCAAGTGAAAGATTACCCTAACTTTTGTTTTTTCTAATTTGATTAAAATGCTATAACATTATGATCTTATTTGCAATTTGTTTTTGAGAGTTAATGTCAGTCCCTAAAAATAAGAGACACGCAAAAAAACAAATCAATCACTAAAAATAGAAGACTCGTTGAAATGTTAACGATTAACCCTAAAAAAAAGAGTTACGTCCAAGTTGCAAAAAAAAAAAAAACACAATCCATTTTTGTTATTAAAAGTTTAACATTGATCTTTATTAAAAAAAAGACACGTCAATCAATAACATTTATCATTGAAAGAAAGATTATGTTGGAATAGCTAAAAATAGTCATAACCAATATTTGAGAATTGGGCTTTAGACCCCGCACGACGACAGGATAAACTGGGCGCTAGACCTGCATTGTCATTCTTTTTTATATTTATTTATGGTATTTTGCAAAAACTAAATATATAAATGAATACATGTATAAAAAGACAAATAAAATACCCCTAGAAGTTCCCAAAATTACTTTAGTGTCACTATATAGAACAAGACCGAAATACCTTCGAATTTCACCGTAAATTATATAAAAAAAAACCCTTGGTAACGTGTGTAGCTCACGCATGGCCACTGTTGGAGGGGGTGAACTTTTACTACGATATTTTGGGCAAAAAAAGGGCAGATTATGGTAGATCTAAGTGAGAGTATTCCAATGGTGGTGGCGATGTTAGTTGTTGATGGCTGAGGAGAGAGAATCAATGATCTAAAGCTTCGAGTGGTCGAAGGTAACCGCAGCCTTTTTCTAGAAATATAAGGCGGTGAAAACGATGAAGACCACCTGGGTTTTCACGCTATGGGGATAAGAGTCTTTTTGTGTTGGTTCGGCGACTTGAGGTGGCTGAAGTTGGATATCTAAGGAGAGAGAAAATCATCAGCGAGAGGAGAGAGAGTATTTGAGGGTTTGCTACGATACTGACATGATCAAAAGATTGATGTCTTATCTCAAGTGCAGGCGTGTCGAAGTAATAAATAACCCAGCAAGATCGGGGTCGAACCACAAGGAGGTGAACTATATAAAATTATAAACAACAAATGAAAAGGAGTTGAAGAAAACTTTTGAGATGTGATATTAATGTAAGGATAAAATAATTGTCAAGGTTAGAGGATCCACTAATGGTATTTCAAATAAGTATAGTATAAACTCTTTTTATTACTCAACTGGAAACCACACACAAAAGAGATTCCAATCGGATTATAATTTATTAATATGATTATATTAATTATCTTATTTGAGTAATGTTAATACTTGTAAATGTGGTCAGGTATTCATGGTGATAACTTATGTTAACAACAAATCAAGTTCCTTTCATAGCACAAGTGTCGGTTATACCATACAGTAGACTATGAAAGTGCCAAGTATTTGTTGTACCAATGGTTGTACAACACAAATCTAGATTAATCATTTAAAAAGTCGGGTGTTAAAAGTGAGTAAGATAACAAATACAAAACATGTTAGTATCAAACATTAAAGTTCATGTTGAGTTTATATTGTACTTATTCTTACACCATTAGTGTACCATTTTCACCTTGACAAAATTAACTTAGCTAAACATAATGAAGAAGAAAAACATAAATAAATAATATAAGAACATAAACATGATAGAAGTTAACTAAGTATAGGAAAGGAAATGAAAAGCATAAACAAGAGATTAATATAACATAAAATAAAACTTGAACATTACAAATACAAAAAAAGAGAGTGATCTTTATCTGAACACTAAGATGCCTAAATGCATGGCAAATGCCTCCTTTTATAGGCCAAAATTCAGAACTATTGATTTGATAACTAATTGTTGAGTGGGTGGCCACCTCTTGACTTGGTGACAATCCTTATCTTCTTGTCTAGAGTAAACGTCATTACTAACATCAAACTTTGAATAGATAGTCTTCATGAAAGTTCTGGGAAATTATCTCAGCTTTCCAATAAAAACAAGAATGAGGTCATTTGGACTTCTAGAACTCGAGATATGGGCTGAACACTGAACAGTGTCTGGGCTGCAAGACAGATTTTGACTTCTCTATTGTTACTACAATTTGAACTTGAAAATGATCCTTTTAAATCTTGGACTCTTCATGAAAGTTTTAGGCCTATGTCTTAGCTTTCTATCCATATAAACCAGACTTAAATCTAAGTTCTACAGCTCCAGTTATGATCCAATAACCAATGGTGTTCCAATTTGAATTCAACCAGCATCTCTTTTCTAAGCTTAGCCCTCTCTTTGTCTTCTTAATTTTAGTAGTTAAACTCATCAATCAATCCTTTGATTTATGTGGTAGGCCTACATTTAAAATAAACATATACCATAAATTAAAGGTATCTTATATTATCAGACTTGTTATTATAAAACATGCTCTAGTTAAGGAGTTATTGATATTTCAAGTGCAAAATGATGATATAAAACTTTGATAAAAATACACTTTTAAGTGCTAATCAGATGCGGACACGAGCAAGGTAATATAGTACACCTAGAGCTTGTGGGCTGCTAGATAACTTTTGGATTGATCCCTCGGCTGTATTTGGCTTGATTTGAAAATTGAATCGACGCTCCTAATTGACATATATTTGTTTCGGTGTGATAAGGTGCATTGGATGCTTGGTACATCGAGTGATGTGGCAAGATAAGATCAAAGTACAAATTTGTTAAGGGCTAAGATGGATTTGGATTTTAATCTAGTGTGGTATGCCTTATTAGATCATATCTAATTAAAGGTTCAAATCTAATTACTATTCAATCAACTTGTTGGTATTTTTGAATTTGTTTTAAATCAATATCTTACTAAGGTGAAGAAAAACTAAAAAAACATCATAAATAGTTAAAGTCCTATTTACTATTTTTGTTTGACCATCTATTTATGACTGATAAGTAGTTAAAAACAATATCTTAGTTCCTAACTTTTCCTACCAAACCTTTCAAAAGTAGCCAAGAAATTTAACATCATGATCAGAAACAATGTTCTTAGAAATGCTACGAAGTTGTGCTATCTCTTTAAAGATTAAATCAACAATGTTGGTTACATTATCAATTTTATAACATGATATGAAATGCGTCATTTTAGAAACCTATAAAAAACCATAAAAAATAAATCTCTATTTTTTTTTTTACTTAGGTAAACCTAAAACAAAGTTCATGAAAATATCTACCTAAAGTTCATTAGGTAGAGGCAAAAGAGTATATAAATCATGCAATAAGATCTTAGATTTATATCGTCTATATGTAATGCATTTGTTACATACTCTTTGGACATAATGTTTTATTTTAGACCAATAAAAATGTTTATGCAAAATCTCTGAAGTCTTCCTAACACCAAAGTGTTCCATTAAACTATCATCATGAGCTTTACGCAAAAGCAATTCACACAAAGAACTATCAAGCATACAAAGTTTATTTTCTCTAAACAAATATCCATCAAGTCTATAAAATTTACTATAGGCTAATTTCTCATAAACATTATACACGTTAGAAAAATCACTATTATTTTCATACAAATCTTTCATATACTCAAATCTCAATAATTTCATATTTAAAGTAGAAAGAAGAATATATTTCTTAAATAGTGCATCAACCACTACATTATCCTTACCTTGCTTATATTTAATAATATATGGAAATATCTCAATAAACTCGACCTATTTGGCATGTCTCCTATTTAGCTTGCTTTGTCCTTTTAAATATTTCAACGATTCATGATTTGAATGGATAAAAAAAAATTTCGGCTACAAATAATGTTGTCAAGTCTCCAAAGTCTTCACCAATGCATAAATCTCTTTTTAATAAGTTGAGCAACTTAATGTTTCTCCATTAAGATTTTCACTAAAATAGGCAATTGATCGCTTCTCCAACATCAACACAGCTCCAATACATATTCTTGAGGCATCAAACTCAATCTTAATTTTTTTTTAATAAAGTTAGGTAATGCAAATAAAAGTGCTAAACATAACCTTTCTTTAAGAAGATTAAATGCATCCTCTTGTTGACTATCCCATTTAAACCTAATAATTTTTTTAACAACCTCAGTTAGGGGCACGACTAGTGTATTAAATCCTTAACAATTCTTCTATAGAAACTAGCCAAACAATAAAAACTTCTTACCTCAATAATTGATTTAGGTATAGGCTAGTATTGGATAGACTTCACATTTTCCTCATTCATCTCTATACCTTTTTCACTATCAATATAATATAGAAAATACAACCTTTTCCATTTAAAAAAAAATACGTTTTTTCATATTAGCATACAATATTTCTTTTCTCGTAAATGCTCAACATACTTGTCTAAACTCTTATTTTAAACCAAGATATAATCAAAATAAACAACAATAAATTTGTTTATAAATGCATGCAAAACATGATTCATAAATTTTGTCGCACCAGACATCATGGGCCTTAAAAATAATCTTAATTATGGAAAAAAGAACAGATTTCTGGTATCTTGTTCTTTTAGGGGAAAAGGTCTTGTTTAGGGAGTCGCCACCTAGTATTATGGTCACTAAGAACCCTGACTGGTCAGCAGAGATTCTATGGTACAGGACTGGTTGTGACTAGAAAAGGTATTAGCAACCCTAGCGCCCCTTACCTGAGGCAAGCTGCATTGCTAATTTTGTCTTAAATTCCTAATTTTTTTTTTGTTTATATGTGTTATGACAATTCACTAGTAATATTCCTGACTCTGGCGTCAGTGAATATTTAATTACAGATGCTTCCAACGCTGGTGTTAGTGAATATTCCATTCTGGGTAATTCCAACTCTAGCGTTGATAATTACTCAACTACAAATAATTCTAACTCTGGCGTTGGTAAAAATTCGTAGCTAATAAAAAAAATCATTTAAATTATTTTTTATTTTTTATGGCATCAGTGAATAAAATCAATAAAAACACATTTATTTTCTTATTTCTAATGCATGCAATTTCTATTTCTATTTCTATTTTTTTTATTTTTTATTTTTTTATTTTTATATATTTTTTATTTTTTGGGGCTGGGCGGGGTTGGACCCAACCGGCCAAGCCAGTGACCAGGCGGCTTTTACCTGCTAGCATGCGTGAATTGCCCATGCATGCTGGCTACAGTTACTATGTAATTATATTTCTAATGCACACTGTTGGGGAATTATCTTGCAAAACTGGAGACACTTACCTGGGAGCAAGATGGAGGCGATGGCATGTTGTTCCTCTTTTTATTTTTTTTTAAGCTTCTTCCTCTGGTTTTGGATGCTGGCGCTGGAGAAGAGGAAGCCGACTGTGATGCTGGTGCTTTCATCTGTGGGTTTCTTGTTTCCTTGTCCTCCTCTCTGCGTCCATTTCCTTGTTTTACTGTGTTATTCCCTGTCTTTCTCGGTCTCTTTCTCTCAGTATGTCCTGGGTTGCCCTTACGTCTGTCTATTCGGGGGGAAGGGGGAAGGTGGTGCAACCGGAGTCGCGGCTAGCACTGGTCTGGAAGAAGACGATGATGAAGGTGCAGTGGTTGGCCAAAATTTGCTCTCCCCTCTATATAATCTCTGTTTATTCTCTTGCCTCCTGTTTCCTTTTCGTTTGCTTCACTCCCTTTCCCTGTGTTTTTGTATCGTCTTTGTGTTTCTTGTTCCCTGCTGTTTGTGGCTTTTTTTCCCTCTCCCTCTCAGCCCTTCGATTCTGGCCTTTTTGTCTCCTCTCTCTCTTGGGTCTTTTTTTTTTTTTTCGCGCTCTCTCATCTTATCTGGCTTTATAGCCAGAGAATGACAAGCATCCTTGTGATTGAAACGGCTTTGAGCCTTTACTCCAGAAACGGTTCCTGAGGAAGAAGGCGACGAATCACTTCTCAAAACGACACCGTTTGTGTGATGGGAATAGTCATTTTCAATCTGGTCACTGAAGTTCTGAAATCATGTAATCAAACCCTTGGGTAAATTGTAATTGAACCCTTGCATTTCGGCGCCTTTTACAAGCTAGTCCTTGGACTTTAATCTGTTGCACTTTTGCACCTAATTAACCCCAAACTTTGGTATTTTTTCAATTAAGTCCCTAATTTCATTAATTAAATTAAATCAAAGTCTCAAAACTTATCAATTCTCCAATTAAGCCCTTTATTTAATTAATTAAACTAGTCAAAAGTTTAATGAAATCTTTAAACTTCTAATCATGTCGCCCTTAACCCAAATTTTAAATCATTCTTCATTTTATTTTTCACTTGTTTTTCATCATCATTTTCATCATTTTTTCAGTAAATAAAATAATTAAAATAAAAGGGTAAAAAATTAGGTCATGACATATCTCATAAAAATGATAGGTGCATTAGTAAGACCAAACAACATAATTAACCAATCACACAATCCATATTTAATCTTAAAAGTAGTTTTCATTCATCACCTTTTTTCATTCTAATATGAAGATATTCACTTTTCAAATCAAATTTTAATGAAAATACAAGAATCATGCAATTCATCTAGCATATCATCTAGACTAGGAATGAGATGCTTATACTTTACCATAATATTTTTGATAGCTTGACAATCAACACACATTCTTCAAGATCCACCTTTTTTCAGCACTAATAACACCATGACAACACATGAACTCATGTTTTCTCTTATGTACACCTTAAACATTAGCTCCTGAACTTATCTTTGAAGCTCTTTTGTCTCCTCAAAAATATTTATATAGGATGGTTGTTAGGAATTGTAGCTCTGAGTGTGAGATCAATTTGATGTTCAATTCTCCTTATTAGTGGCAAACCACTAGGAACATTTTTGAAAAACATATCTTTAAATTCCTGTAACAAAAAAACATAGATTGTATGCATATGATAAAATTTGTTAGCATTAAAATATGTCTCTTTGTACAAAAGTATAAACATAGGCTGACTAGTATAAAAAACATTCTTGATTTCACTTTCTTTTGCATAAAAACGCATTTGTTTTTTCTTTCCCCTCAACATTCTCTTTTCTCTTCTTGTATTTCTTCTCTCATTGATTTTTCGCTCCACTCTCTATTAAATCACTAATTTTTTTCTCTCTCGGTTGAATCTAACTTTTCTCTCTTCTTATGGCTCATGATAAAAAATTTATTTTCACTCCTCTTAGCCTCACTTTCCCTTTTCAATTTGAATTGGTTCTTATTGTCGCACCCGACATCGCGGCAATCCATAAAATAATCTTGATTATGGAAAAAAGAACAGATTTCTGGCATCTTGTTTTTTTTTTATAAAAAAGGTCTTGTTAAGGAATCACCACCTAGTATTATGGTCACTAGAAACCTTAACTAGTCAACATAGATTCTATGGTAGGGGACTGGTTACGTAAAAGGAAAGATATTATCACCCCTTAAACGTTCTGTCTGAGGCAGACTGCATTGCTGATTTTGTCTTAAATTGCTAAACATTTATTCGCTTAAGCTATGATGATTTGTTTATAATATTCCTGACTCTAGTGCCAGTGAATATTCGATCTCGAATAATTCCAACTCTGACGTTGGTAAAAATTCCACCACGAATAATTCCAATTCTGCGTTGGTAAAAATTCGTAGCTACGAAAAAATCAGTATATTTTCTTTCTTTTTTTTAACCCTGATATCATTGAATAAATTGACAATAATACATTTTTTCTAAGACATGCAAAAAAATTTTATTTCTACACTTTCTATTTTTTATTTTTATTTTGTAATTTTTTTATTTTTTTTATATTGTTTTTTGGGGCTGGGCCCATCTTAGCCCACATGGGCTGGGCTAGACCCAGCCTGCCCAGCCCGATCACTGGCCCAAGCCAGTGGCCCGACTGGGCAAGATGCACACAGTGTAAAGGTAATTAAATTACCTTCACACTGTGTTCAATGTTTTACAGAGAATAAAAGTAGAATGGGCATACCTGTTTCTGGAGACAACGAAGATGGTTGCAGCGTGATGGTGCCTCCTGTTTGCGTCTGACCTTGCCTTCTGCTTTCCTTTGCTGCCGTGCCCACCGCCTTTTCGCTTTTTTTTCTGTGTTCCTCTGTTTTCTCAGTTCTTGGGATGGAGGAATTAAGAAGATGACAATGCCGGTTCTCTTAGGTGGTTTTTCTTTTTCAGCTTGTTTTTTCTTTGTTTTCTTGCTCTGTTTTATTCTGTATTATGCTTGAATTCTGGGACTAAACCAAAGCTGGGTTTAGTCCTCTGTTTTCTTCCTTTGGTGTTCGTTTTCTTCCCCTGTGTCTGCTTTGTTTCCTCTTTGTTTTTGCCCAGTTTTTCCACAGTTTTTCCTTTTCTCCCGTTCATGGCTTTTTCTTCTTTGGTTTTGCGTCCCCTTTTTCAGTCCAATCCCCCCAGTTTTGCCCCCAGTTTTTCTTCTTCCTTTTCCTCCTTTATTTTTTTTTTAGTTCGGCTCTGTCATTTTTTGTTCTCTATCGTTCGTGGCTTTTCTTTTTCTTCCCAGCGCTCTCTCATTTTCTCTGGCTTTATAGCCAGAGAATGCCAAGCATCTCTACAATTGAAACGACTTCAAAGCCATTACTGCAGAAACCGTTCCTGTGGAAGGAGACAAAGAAGGCGACGACTGATTTCTAGAAACGGCGACGTTCGATTGTTAATGGTCATTTGCGTTTTGGTCCTTGACATTTTGGAATTTTCATAAGCAAGCCCCCGGATAAACTTTAATTGGACCCCTGCATTTCAGCGTATTTTACAAAACAGTCCTTGGACTCTAATCTGTTGCAATTTTGATTAGAATCAGCCCTATACTTTGATAATTTTTCAATTAAGTCCCTGATAATTAAATCCAAGTCCAATTAAGTCTCAAAACTTATCAATTCTCCAATTAAACCCTTGATTTGATTAATTAAATTAATTTCAAGCTCAATTAAATCTCAAAACTTATCAATTCTCCAATTAAACCCTTGACTTGATTAATTAAACTAGTCAAAAATTTAATTAAATCTTTAAATTTCCAATCATGTTGCCCCTTAACCCAAATTTTAATTCATTCTTCATTTATTTTATTTTTACTTGTTTTTCATCATTTATATATATATATATATATATATCATTTTTAGTAAATAAAATAATAATAATAATAATAATTAAAATAAAATGGTCAAAAATTGGGTTATGACACTCACCAACATTTTTCAGTGAAAATGGTATAAAAATGAAGAATTTTCCATCTTTTACAAAATAATACCTATTTTTAAACCCATCATGTATAACTTTTTTTTATCAAATAATAAATAACATGTATGCATAGGAATAACATCACACAAAACTCCATCATTATACCTCCCAATAAAACAAATGAAACCAAAACCTATTTATAAACCTTCACTTCCCCATATTCATTCAACAACTGAAGTTTATAAAGTTTAGGATGCTTTAAAGTATTCAAATTCAACTTTCTAATAAGTATAGTACTAGTAATATTAACATAATTCCCACCACCTATAATCACACTACATATCTTATTGTTAATGTTACATCTCGAATGGAAAATATTCTTCTTTTATTGCTCTAAATTATTCTCATTGACTTGAACATCCAATACTAGCCTAATCATATTCGATTCCCCCTCAACCAGATACTTTATATCATCATATCTAGCATCCTCAACTAGTGGCATCTCCTCATCATTGCTGTCACTTTCAAATACGATATTCCCATGATCATATAAAATAAAAAATCTCTTATTTGGGTATTGAGAAGCTATGTGACCTATTCCCAAACATAAAAAAAAACATTTAATATCATGATTATAAGGTGTTTGAGTATTAGATTTATCTCTAGCATTAATGGAGACTTCTTTCTTGCCTTTAGATTAGTTGGCCTTAGACCCCACAGTCAACTTGGTTTGTGCAACCCCCTCTCTCTCACACACACATAAAATTCGACCTCTATATTGAAAATAAACTCGGGTTTTGAACTTGCCATGTATTGTCCTTCTCTTAAGTTGTTATTCTACCTTTTTATCCATATCCACCATGTCATCTAATTTTATATAGTGTTGTAACTCTATTACATTTGCTATCTCGCAATTCAACCCATTTAGAAACCTAGCCATGATAACTTCTCTATCCTCCATAACATTCTCCTAAATCATAGCTATTTGCATCTTCTTATGATAGTCCTTTACACTCTTAGAACCTTGAGTTGGACTTTGCAACCTTTGATATAAATCTTAGTAATAATATCTTAAAACAAATCTCTTTCTTATGATTGCCCTTATCTCATTTCACATGGCAACATGCCTCTCATGATTTCTTCTCCTATTTGAAACATGTTCATTCCACTAAATTATGGCATAATCAATAAATTCAACTACAAAAAGTTTTATGTTTTTTCATTTCTGAATAGTGGTGACAATTAAATATCAACTCCACCTTTTTCTCCCATTATAAATATGTTTGAGGATCGTTCCTCCTCTAAAATGCTAGAATTTTCATCTTAATACTTCTCAAATTTCTATTCAGACCATTATGATACCTAAAATCTCATCTTACTCCTCTATGACCAAAATTCTCAGCTTGCCAAAATACCCCATACCACTATTTGTAAGCTATCAAAATCTATCATTTTGGCTGAATGATGTATGATCAAGATCTTTGACTTCTTCATCTTTATTCTTGTTAACTAACTCATTTAAAGGTGAGGTAACATGTCTTTCCAACCTTCTGACCCTTCTAAAAAACTAGTTATCACGACCTCTTATCTTTCCACTTGTTCCTGCACCTCATTAAACACCATATTCATCCTCTTGGAATATTGTTGCATTACCCATAACATAAAGAATGAGTTTTCCTTCTCCTTCATAGCTCATCCATTTTTGAAAGACATTGTCAAATTCTAAAATTTTAAGTTAGTAGTAAAAACAATATACTCACACACTTTCTCAAGCTTTTACACTCAATAAGATGTCACTCCACTCATGTTTCACTCAATTCTAGCTTTTCACGATAATATCATCACCTTTTTTTTCCTTTTAACTCCTATGCTCTCCTTTTTCAGTTCTTTAAGAAACTAATCATAGACAATAAAAAAATTATAGCCTTGTAATGATTAACCATAGATTTTAGGACTAAGAAAATCAAGAAAAATGAAATAACAATGATACAAATTTATAATAATAAAAATAAAAGCAAAATTGAAAACAATAATGAATGTGTCGACGAACACAACAACAAATACGAAAGCGAAAACTAATGCAAGCAAAACTCTAATGACCCATAACCATAATAGATTATACACCTGAAACTAACAACAACAAATAAACAAAATTGATAGATGATGTAAACTGATATTGATAAACACTGATTCATAATTTGCTCAAATACCTAAACCCCAAGTATGCTCAACTAATCCCAAAATCAATGACAAATAACAAATTTAAGCTAGTATCTAAACACACTAGTTTTGGCACAACACTAACTTGCCAACAACAGTTTTTTAAGAATTATAACTTTTAATTTTTGTGACATAATTCAACACTTGTGATTTTCAACCGTCTCTCTCTCTCTCTCTCTCTCTCTATATATATATATATATATATATATATATATATATATATAAAAGGTGGTAATGGAATCCAACAACAAAATTTATTATTATATTATTGTCGCAAGAACATATTGAAAATAATGAAAAAGATTAATGTGGAAACTTAAAAATAGATATACAGAACTTGATTTTAGAGCTTTTCTCTAATATCAACTGATGTAAACCTAGAGTGTAAGAACCCTTGAATTCACAAAAAAGATAGAAACAATCCAAGAAAGCTAAAATCAGATTGATAAAAAAGCCGACCAAATAATTACCTGAACCAAAGAACCGAAGTTATTGTTTGAAAGACCCCAATGCTTTGATTATAAAGAATTAAGAATCGAAGGTGTAAGGATGAACACCACAAAGACTATTTTTTTTTTATAAGTTCTAAAGAGTTAAATGAATAACTAAGAGTAAGAGCAACCTTGCACACTAAAAATATCTTAAACAAGGATGAAAAAACTAATAAAAGAGTACAAATCTAAATAGAAAAAGAAATTATAAACCAACTAGAAAAATAATATAAATCCCGTATAGTAACTTCTGCACCTTATCATAAGGTCTTCTCGATGTTTGATCAATATAAAATTTAATCAAATAAAAAACAAGACCTTTAAAATTTTCTAGCAAACTTTCAGCTTGATCCAACTTTCAAATTGAAAATTGTGCTTGTTAACATAAAACTGTATTTTAAAAAACAAAAACTCATAACCAACTTAAGCTTTTTCAACTCTTGTATAGATTAAGTTTAGGGTTGGTGGATTACTAATTTAACTTGTTAGGCCAGACTGAGGTTAATAATTATGTACAGAATATAAAAGATCTAGTTGGTTTAAAGTTTATTTTTTTAATAAATTCATAATGATAGTAATTAAAAATATATTAAAAAAACAGATTGAACAAGAGTTGAAAAAACTTGGAAATAAACATAAAATTGTTGTAAAAAACTAAAAAAAAAAAAGAAAAAAAAAAGAAGAAGAAGCTTTTTGAAACCAATTCGTTTATAGGTAGAAAACTCACCACGTTGATCATAACATTATAGATTTGTTTTTAGAAAGCCTAATATTAAAAAGTAGGAAGAAAAACAAACGATAA